>Ga0256404_1000809_pt1 | contig 80185 bp, 47 predicted proteins | sample RumenRJG_01DNA_FD_185990 | JGI IMG/M metagenome (GOLD analysis project Ga0256404, IMG submission 185990) | Bovine rumen microbial communities from Lethbridge, Alberta, Canada - RJG_01 | ecosystem: Host-associated > Mammals > Digestive system > Stomach > Rumen | place: Canada: Alberta | collected...
AGCAAAAATATTCTTTACATGAATGGATTTTGTTCATAGCTATCTGGCTGTGGACCGAATCATCACGTCCATGAAAGTAAGATTCGTTTCTATACAAGAAACTTAACTTATCCCGAACTCAGGTTATAAGTATTCAGACGTCTGGACGAGCATGTCAAGTGTCAACGATGAGATACAGAACATCGGCAGCAACTATTACAATATGTATGACTACAGCGATGCTCGCGTGGTCAGTGCCGACTATCTCAAGCTGCAGAGTGTGAGCCTCACCTATGAGTTGCCCGACCAACTCCTCGACAAGCTCTATCTCACGCGCCTGGCTCTAACATTCTCTGCCTACAACCTCTTCACCATCTGCGACTCTGCTCTGAAGGGTCAGACGCCGACGCAGGGAGGTTTCTCTACCATTCAGCTCTCCGACCGGCCGAGTTTCTCGTTCGGTCTCAACATCCAATTCTAAACCACGATACATCATGAATATCAGATATTCTTTCCATCTTCTCTCCCTGGCGCTGTTGACGATGCTCTCTTCCTGCCAAAGTGACTTCCTCAAGGAGTACTCCCAGGACATGAGCCGCGCACAGACGCCGACGGACCTCAACGAGTTGATGATGGGCGACTGCTTACTGCCCTTAGGTCTGGCAAGCAATCGCAACTCGACCTATACCATCGATAATCCCAACTACGCTGTGCTGCATTTCATGGGCGATGAGCTGCAGGAAAACATCAGCACACCGGGACGCCCCGACTTCCTGAGGAAGAGTGAGACCTACTTCCCCTACTTCTGTTGGCAACAGGACACCTACCGCGACTATAAAGGCACCAGCACGATGACCTCCGACGAGGCCAACTATTGGAATTTAGCCTATGAGAAGATCGACCGATGCAACATGGTGATCAGTGCAGAGAAGGACGTCACCTGCAACAACGATGTCGACCGCGCACTGCTGCGCCACGTGATGGGCGAGACCCACTTCCTGCGCGCTACCTATTATTATATGCTTGTCAACCTCTACGGTAAACCTTATGCGCCGCAGACGGCTGCCTCCACGCCCGGCGTTCCCATCAAGTTGAGCGCAAAGGTCGAAGACAAGGAGTTTTCGCGCGCCAGTGTCGCTAAAGTCTACCAGCAGATCCTCGCTGACCTTGACGAGGCGGAGAAAGACCTCGGCGACGTGACCACACCGGAAAATATCTACCATGTGGGACTCGACGCCGTCTATATCTTCCACAGCCGGGTGGCGCTGTATATGCAAGACTGGAGTCAGGCTGCTGACTATGCCACGAAAGCGTTGCAACTGAACGACTACTTGCAGACGGTGGCTGGATGGGCGTCAAATACCGAGTATCCGATCAGTTCGGCCAACAAAGAGGTGGTATTCTCCAATGGTGCCAGCTGCTTTGGCAACCTTGTCTTTGCTTATCCCCAGCGCAAAAACAGTTCGTGGGACGATCCTTACTCGCCGGCTTTTGAGGTTTCCGACCATCTCATGAGCCTCTTCTCCGCCAACGACGGACGACGCAAAGCCTACATCACCAACGAGGACGACCTGGGCTACCACCGCTGGTCGTACCATAAGATCGACAACAGCTACAAACACTTAGGCGTATACAACACCGTCAGCGATGTCTTCTCCCTGCGCACAGCCGAGGCTTATCTCAATCTCGCCGAGGCTGACGCTGAGCTTGGCAAGGACTCCGAAGCCTGCCAGTATCTCAACAAACTGCGCGACAGTCGCATACAAAACAACACCGCCGTCAGCCTTTCCGGCAAAGAGCTGATCTCTTTCATCCGTGAGGAGCGTGAGCGCGAGCTTTGTTTCGAAGGTCACCGCTGGTTTGACCTGCGCCGCTACAGCATCGACACAAAGTATCCGCAGACGACTACAATCGAGCATACCTTCTCCACTTATACGCTTGTGGACTATGAGAACAAGCGGCAAGAGACCCGTTACTATCGTCTCCTGCCCAACGACGATGCCTACACACTCGACATCCCGTACAATGTGCGCAACTTCCAGAAGTCCATCGGAAGCAACAGCCGACCTGCACGACAGCCATTCAAGACAGTGGCTGCCAGCCAGGACGAGGACTCGGGCGACGACGACTCGGGTAGCGATTGGTAATGATCATGATCAGATAACATAAACATAGCAATCAACAATGAGTATCTATAAATATATCTTCCTGGCGTTTCTCGCCCTGCCGCTGTTAGGTTCATGCAGCAACGAGGACGACCTAACGCCCAGCAACGCCGACACCAACGGCTTCGCGCCCGAGACTTCGGACAACAGCCAGACGGCAAAGATCCGCAACGAATTCTTCAAGGCTACCGGTGCCTACCTGCTCTTCAACGACACCCTCGTGAGTATGTCCACCAACGGACAGCCGGAACTCTTCGACATCGCCTATGCCATGGTGGGCTCAGGATCGGTTAGCTCCTACGACTATCGGTATACTTACATCACCGATGCGGCAGAACAGCAGAAGGCTGCTGATGCCCTGCAAAAGTATCTGACCCGTAGGCTCGGCAAGCAGGTACCCTTCTCCTTCCTGCTCGTCGACGACATCTATTACACCAACTCCTATGGACGTACGAAGCACACGGCTTATCTGCTCGGCACGCGTGGTTACGCCATCAGCACCAGCAACGGCGAGATGTACGACGATCCGAAGAGCTACTTCAACAACATGCTCCTTAACATCGTCATCGACCGCTTCAACCGACAGACTAACAAGGTCAAGGATGCCTTCTATGCCTATAGCAAGGACCACTACGGTGCGGATCTGACCGATGACGACATGGCCATTGAAAACGTGGAGCACGTCTATGGCTTCATGGAAAAATTCGACACTTGGGGGGATGGCCACTATTCGCTACCCTACGAAGAGCGTGATGTCAAGGACTACATCTCTGCTGTGCTGACAATGACGCGTGACGAGTTCGTCGCCCAGTATGGCGACTACGCACTGATGGTAGAGAAGTATGATATGATGCAGTCTATCATCACGAACATGGGATTTAACCTCGATGCTGAGGACTAAACAACAGGTTAAGACTGAGTAAATTGAAAACAAAGAAAGATGAAAAGTAAAAAAAGAGATACGATATTAGGATTAGCAGCACTGCTATGCATGTCCTTCGCGTTAGGAGCGTGCAGCAGCGACGACGACAGCGTGCCTGCTGTCACGCCAACAGAAACCGGTACCTTCACCGACGCAGACGGTACGGTATACCACTGGGTACGTATCGACACGCTCGAATGGATGGTGGAGAACTATCGCGGCGGCACGCCGTGGTATGAGCAGAGCTATGTGTCCAACGGCTTTGAGGAGGAGTTTGATGTCAGCGACACCGAAACTGAGGACACGCTCATCGCCCACAATGGCAACTATCTGACTTGGGAAGACGCCAAAGCTTCGGCACCCAAGGGTTGGAGACTGCCGACGGATGAAGACTATCAAAACTTGGAGCATGCCTTGGGCATGAGTGCTGCCGATGCCAGGGAAGAAGGATGGCGCGACGGCGCAGGCAAGTTGATGATGCAGAGCGGTGCGGGCACGATGTTAGGCTTTATCCTCAACGGTCAGCTGTCGTCGTGGTCGACAAGCAGCGTGGAAAAATACCATGTCGGCGACTACGGCTGCTATTGGACAGCAACGCGCGACACGACGAAGACCACCAGCGAGTGTGCCTTCATCCGCGTGCTCTGCGCCGGGCGCAACCAGGTACAGCGCGTTGCCTGCCCTACCAAGCTAAGGTGGATGAGTGTCAAGTATGTAAGATAAAAGAAGCCTCACCCCCAGCCCCTCTACGGCCTCACCCCCAGCCCCTCCCCAAGGGGGGAGGGGAGTAAAATGCAGCAAGGGCTGTTTTGTGTGTGAGTCCCGCTGGGTTCGGTAAGACGGTGCTGTGCACCGTCCAACTGCTTGCTCACCCCACAAACCATTCGCTAATTTTTAATAATCATGAAAGCTTATCTATTTTCCTCCCTTCTGCTTTGCGCAGCCACAACCGCGCTGGCGCAGTCCACGGCAATGCTTCGTGGGCACATCAGTGGCTTGAACCATTATAATAAGGTGTATCTCGTAGACACTGATACGCCTGACCACTCCGTGACGTTGGACAGCGCGGCAGTCGCCGACGACGGCAGTTTCTCGCTTCGCCTGCCACTGAAGAGTCCCCGCATGTGCAGCCTCGCCTTCTATCAGCACCTCGACAAGCCTTTGCGCAATGGTGACACGATGCAAAGGATTGCCCGTCTGCCCATCTTACTCAACGGCAGCGACGACATCACGCTCGCGACCGACACCGCCACTCTCGTGGACGGGCACCGCAGCGATGAAGCCCTTTTGCTTGCTGTCAACATCCAAGGTGGGGGCAAAACACTATCGGACTACATGGCTTACCGACGCTTCATCACCGCACCGGAGGACAGCGCACAGCAGGCCAGCTACGCCGAGGCCGATGCCTACTTCAAGTTCCTTGGTGACAAGAGTAAGTATAGCGACATCATTCTCCGCAAGGAACAGACAGCCGCACGCCTTGACTCGCTGAAGACGGCATGGATGGAACAGCACGCCACTACAGCCGTCGCAGCATTCCTGCTCAGCCGACGCTATTATCAGGACTACACCTACCCCGTGGCGCTGATGAACCGGTGGATCGCAGCCTGTACGAAAGATGGCGCGGAAGACACGACGCGCGTGTCATGGCTGAACCGCAACGCCGACATCGTGCGCAGGCTATCTCTCGGCATTCCCTTCCACGACTTCGAGGCACTGAAAGCTGACGGCTCTGTAGTCGCCCTCTCTGCCCTGCGGCAGCCGGGCAAGTTTACGCTCATCGACTTCTGGGCATCGTGGTGCGGTCCCTGCCGCGCTGCCATCCCTAAAATCAAGAAGTTCTATACCGCAAACCGCAGCCGTCTGACCGTCGTCAGCGTTTCCGTCGACGAGAAGAAAGACAATTGGACAAAAGCTGTCAAGCAGGAAGCTATGCCCTGGACACAGCTTTGGCTCACAGGCAAGAACATGGAGGAAACCGCCAGCGCCTATGTCATCAACTCCATCCCGCGCCTCGTGCTCATCGCACCCGACGGGAAGATCGTAAAGGTGACCTTTGATCCGGAGGTGATCTTCAAAACTATTATGGAAAAGTAACCCTTGAAGGGAAACAATAAACAACAAACATAGAAGGAACAAACAATGAATTCCATTGTAAAGAATATGGTGTTGCTGGTCTGTGGCGTCTTTGCCACAACAAACATCCATGCTCAGCAACAAGTCAAACAATTTACCATTGCGTCTGATATTCCCGGTCTGACCGAAGGCGCCTTAGCTTATGTGTTGCCCGCTCACACAAGCGACACGCTCGCTGTGGGCAAAGTGTCGCAAGGCACCTTTGTCCTGCGGGGCCATGTTGCCGCTCCGGTGTTAGCAGAACTGCACATCAACGCAATGACCTATCCGTTGCCAAAAGATGAGATAATGAAAGACCGCATCGTCATGCTCTATCTCGACAACGACTCTTACCAGGTTTCGGCAGCGCAATTCGACAGCATTCCACTGTCCTATGAGTTGGGGTCGTCTCCCATAATCCGTGAGAACAACTATCAGGTAAAAGGTGGAGTGGCACAACAACAGTATCAGCGGTGGCACGACGCGCTGTGGCCAATGCGACAAAAAGCGGCATTGACGACTTTGGACGCATGGCGATATAAATTTGGTGGCCCTGATCATGGCGGTCCGCAAAAGCCCGATCCGCAAAAAGCGCTGCGCTTGGAAGCCATCGCAGACTCCACAATGAAAGTTTATGAGCAGCAAAACGACAGCTACGCCTGGGCCCATCCCGACGAGCCTTACTCTCTCTACCTCTGGTCACAGCACCTCAATGACAAGTTCCGCTACACAGCCGCAGAGCTTGACACGATGACTTTGCACTTCCGAGGCAACAAAGATGTGAAGGGCTATGAGGCTTTTCTGAAGGGCATCGCAACCGCACGCCGATATGCCAAAGGCTTACATTATCAAGACATCACCTTGAATACGGCCGACGGCAAAAGCGTGAGCTTGTCTAAACTGGTAAATTCCGGTGGCTACACATTGTTGGACTTCTGGGCATCGTGGTGCGGTCCCTGCAGGGCTTCCATCCCAAAGCTAAAGAAGCTGCACGCTGAGCGGCCCGCACTGAAAATCATCAGCGTGTCATGCGACAAGAACCTTGCCGACTGGAAGGAGGCCATGCAGGAAGAAAAGATGCCTTGGACACAGGTGATTCTGTCACAGAATGCGAAGCTCAAGGAACAGGCCGTCAACGCCTACCACATCCAGTTCATTCCCTCGCTCGTGCTCATTGCGCCCGACGGCACCATCACCTATGCTGCAAGCAAAGTCCAGGAGATTATCTCACAAATAAAAGCTGAATAGCAACAACACGACTAAACCTTTTTTCTCTCTCAATCCTATCTGGTACATGCCCGTGACGGGTGTGTACCAGTTTTTTTTATTCTTCTCTCCCTGCCCTTCTTCCGGCCGTCAGCCATAAACCCACGCAGGTCAGCGCACCATTGAGCATGAGCAGCTCGTAGCCGAACTGGTAGTCGAGATAGCGGCGGGCAAGGACATCAGCGACAAGACAGAGGAGCGGGGAGGCCACACAGACGTATGGCACCCAATGGTCGCACACACCACGACGCGTAAAAAGGCCGTAGGCAAACAAGCCAAGCAGCGGACCATAGGTATAGCCGACCAGCATCAGCACGGCCTGCAACAGACTGGTGGAGTTGAGACGGGCAAAGACCAGGATGAACAACACGAAGACCAAGGCAATGATAACGTGTGTGCGCTTGCGCAACTGCTCATCGTCAGGACGGCGGAACAGGTCTACGCACACGCTCGTCGTCAACGCAGTCAGTGCCGAGTCGGCGGAGGAGAAGCAGGCAGCCACGATGCCGATGGAGAAGAGGACGGTCACCACCGGGCCCAAGCGCCCTCCGGCAGTGAAGTCGAGCATCAGCTCATCAGTGTTTTCCGGCAAGGCCATGCCCCACCTCTGAGCGAGAATGGCCAACAAGACGCCAAGTGCCAAGAGCAGGAGGTTGGCCGGAAGGAAGGCGAAACCATAGGAGCACAAGTCTTTTTGCGCTTCGCGCAACGTGCGGCATGTGAGGTTTTTCTGCATCATATCCTGATCGAGACCCGTCATCACCACCACGATGAACACGCCGGAGAGAAACTGCTTCCAAAAATTCTGAGTCGAGCGCCAGTCGTCGAAGACGAAGATGCGCGAGCGCGCGTCGTGAGCTACTGCCGAGACAGCCTCGGGGAGCGACATGCCGAGTGCCTGCGTCGCGCTGAGGATGATCAGCAACAGCGTGGTCAGAATGCAAAGCGTCTGAAACGAATCGGTCCACACAAGTGTGCGGATGCCGCCCCGTCGGGTGTAGAGCCAGATGAGAAGGACGAGCGACGACACCGTCACGGCAAACGGCACATGATAGGCGTCGAGGACAAAACGCTGAAGGATCATACAGACGACATAGAACTTCACGGCCGATCCCGTCATCTTGCCGATGAGAAAAAACGACGCGCCGGTGGTGTAGCTCCTTGCGCCCAGCCGCCCTTGCAGATAGGTGTAGATACTCGTCAGCCTGAGATGGTAGTAAACCGGCAGCAGCACGAAGGCAACAGCAAAGTAACCGAGGATATAACCCATGCACATCTGCAGGTAGGTCATCTGCACGCTGAGCACCATGCCGGGCACAGAGACAAACGTCACGCCCGATATGCTGGCACCAATCATGCCGAAGGCCACCATCGCCCACGGCGAGCTATGGCGCGCAATGAAGAAATCTCTGTTGTCGGCCTTGCGGCTCGTCAGCCACGACAGTCCCAGCAACAGCAGAAAATAGACGAGTATGGAAAGGATGATGATCATGGGTGCAAATGACGGAAGAAAAATAGGAGCAGCCAAAAATAGCCAGTATATTTAGTGTTTATTAACCTAAACGAACTTCCAAGTAACTTTTCAGCAGAATACCTCTGTGGCTTACTTTGTTTATCTCAAGAATTAGAGAATGAGAGAATTCTTCTATCGACATGAATTAAAAAGAATTATGAGAAAGAAAGCAGCGAAGCCGCTTATATTCTCCAATTCTTATCAATTCAGAATGACTCATCCCGCTTTTATCTCATTTTCAGTCTTTCCCGCTCTCTAGATTGGAACTCCGCAGTGAAGTGTTTTTATAAAGGATTATCCGACCAAAAGAAATAGACATCGCTCTTGATGGTCAACGGAAGCAAAATAAAAGTGCAGCCGGTAATCCGTTGAATTCCTAATTTTTTGTTATCTTTGCAAAGGTAACCAACAACAATAAGAAATGAAGGCTTTCTCACTCCATAAATGCCTGATGGCATTACTCCTCCTCGCATCCCCAATATGCAACCACGCCCAGGTGCGCATCAATGGTCACCTGCCGTTTGTCGACAAGGCGCAAGGGCGATTGCTCTACGTGACGCCACGCACAAGCCTAAGCCAACTGACAGCAGAGGTGGAACCCGCCGACGGGTGGACGGCACTGACGGTGAATGGGCAGTCTGTCGTCTCTGCAACATCTGTTGACTTCGGCAATGCCACCGGCGGACGCACGTTTGCGTTGCATGGCAAGTACGCTGGTCAGGACAGTACGATGACGATAGCATTCACCTGTCTGCCCATCGTGGAGATGAAAAAGGCGACGACGTTCACCGATGACTATGAGCCCTGCCAGATCATCGTCGATGAGCCCGACTCAATCCACGCCTCTCCCCTCTATGCCGGTAAGGTGAAGCACCGGGGCGGTACTACCAACTTTCCAGACCGGCATAAGCGTAACTATCATTTCAAACTGCTGGACGACAAAGGGTCCTCGCTCGACCGCCCGCTGCTGGGCATGCGTGAGGACAACAGCTGGCTGCTTGATGCGGGACAGATCGACCTCTTCCGCATGCGCAACCACATCTGCCATGAACTCTGGCTTGACTTTTCCACGAAGCCTTACTACCACAACCAGGAGCCGGAGAGCGTCAATGGCTGCCACGTGCGCCTCGTAGAGCTGTTTGTCAACGATGAGTACCGGGGCGTGTATACACTCATGGAACCCGTCGACCGCAAGCAACTGAAACTCAAGAAATATAAGAAAGGCGTGAAGGGATGCCTATGGAAGGCTATCGGATGGCAGGGAACAACGTTCTATGACGCTATCACTTCATACGACAACCACAGCGTTACGCTGCTGAATTACGAAGCCAAATATCCGGAACCGGGCGACGACGCCGACACCACCGACTATGCGCCCTTGGCCGCGGCGGTAAACTTTGTCTTGAACGCTACCGACGAGGACTTCAAGCAACATGTTGCCGAGTACTTCGATGTGCCTGTAGTGATGGACCTCTCGCTTTTCATAGAGATGATCAACGGCATAGACAATGGTGGCAAGAACTGTTACTGGAGTGTCTATGACAAAAACAAAAGTGGACGGATGAGCATCACACCGTGGGACATGGACGCTACGTTCGGACAATACTATGCAAACGACATAGATCCGGCGGGCCTTACAAATCCCGACAACCCAACACCCTACTTCACAAACCTTGAGACGCGGATGAGTGCCACGATGGGCAAAGACTATGACACCAGAAAGCGACAGCGCTATGCTGCGCTGCGGCAGACGGCCTTCGACGAGCAGCAACTATGCGTCCGCTTCGAGGCGCACTACGACACACTCGCCTACTGTGGAGCCTCAGCACGCGAGACCGAAAAATGGAGCGGCGACAGCGACCTGGGCGGCAAGTCTTTGAACTTCCAGCAAGAGCTGACGAACATCAAGAACTGGATACATCAGCGGCTCGTCTTCCTCGACAGCAAATACGGTTATAGCCCGACGGGCATCACGTCGGTCCGCACCCAGCCTTCCGACAACGCCTGGTACACACTCAGCGGGCAGCATGTCGTCCGTCCGACAAAAGGCATCTACATCCACAAGGGCAGGAAGGTGGTCTACAGGGGAGGCGCAAGGTTGTAACCAGGCGAACAGAACGCACGGACCAAACTACGTCCCCAAGCGACTTTGCCGGCAATCTCTGCCTGCTACCCTCTGTATTTGCTTGGCACGGTACCGAAGGCGGCCTTGAAGCATTTGTTGAAGTACGACGAGTCGGGGATGCCCACGCGATAGCTGACCTCCGAGACCGTGTACTTGCCTTCGAGCAGCAGGGCAGCCGCTTTGTCCATGCGACGCTTCATCAGATATTTGTTCGGCGAAACGCCGTAGAGTTCCTTCATCTTGCCATAGAACTTCGTGCGTCCCATGGACAGCATCGCGGCAAGCTGGTCAATGGAGAACTGCTGGTCGGCAAGATGCTGACCCACGAGTGCCTCCACCTGCTCGCGGAAACGCTTGTCGGCAGGACTGGTGATGAGCACCTCATCGGCCGTGGGCGCATTGACGGCGGTCACCTTTGTCTTGTCTTCCTTAGCGGGCTGCTGCTGCTTTCTCTGCTGTCGCCATTTGATGAGCTGCATAGCGCGGGCGATGAGCAGGCGGTAGTTGCAGGGCTTGACCATATAGTCGTCGGCACCAGCCTGGTAGCCTTTGATCTGATGCTCCTCGTCGTCGAGTGCCGTGAGCATGATCACGGGGAGGTCGGCCATGCCCTCCAGTTTGCGTATGCCGCTGATGGTGTCGTAGCCGTTGATGCCTGGTAACATGATGTCGCAGAGCAGCAGGTCGGGCTTTTGTGCGGCAATGTCGCGCAGCGCGTCCTCACCGGTGCCATAGGTCACGGTGCGGAAATATTTGCCCACCTCGGTTTTGATCTGTTCCTGCATGTCCGGTGCGTCCTCGACGATGGCCACGAGCTGATGGTTGAGTGCGTTGGGGGCCATGTCGTGGATAATCTGGATACTCTGACCGTGGTCTTCACCGTCGTCGTGGCGTTGCGGTTCCTGCTCGTACTCTTCGAGGCTGTAGCCCTCGTTGTTGTCAGGGATGGAGAGGATGAAGCGTGAGCCTCCCTCAGCGGCAACACGCTGATAGATGAGCGTACCGTGGTGAACCTTGGCCATGTTGTAGGCGGTGTAGAGTCCGATGCCCATGCCGTTGTGCGATACATAGCCGCTCATATAAGGATGGAAGACGCGCTCTTGCTGATCGGTACTGAGCCCCGGTCCGTTGTCCTCCACGGTGATGACGAGCTGGCGCGTCGTGGTGTTCTGGCGGACGGTGAGCGTCACGTCACCTTTCTCGGGTGTGTATTTCACAGCGTTGGAGAGCAGGTTGTAGACGATTGTCTCTACCGCCTGCGGATCGAAGGCCACGGCAAACGACTTGTTGAAGGTCACGAAGTTATAGTTCAGATGCTTTTGTGTAGCCATTCCCCATAGATCCTGATAGATGTCGCGGAGGAAGGCAATGATGTCACCACTCTCCACTTGCAGTCGGATGTTGCCCGTGTTGAGCCGTCGGAACTCCAGGAACTGGTTGACGAGTCGCATGAGTCGGTGTATGCCGCGTTGCGCCGTCTGTATGTCTTTGCGCGAGGGCTTCTCGGGCTTGGCGATGTTCTCTACCGCATAGGACAGCACGGCGAGGGGCGTGCGGAACTCGTGGGTGACGTGGGTGAAGAACGAAGTGCGCATCTCGGTGAGCTGTTTCTCCATCTTCATCTGCTGGTGGAGTTGCAGACGCTCGCGAGCACTGCGGTAAAAGTAGAGGATGATGGCGGCAATGAGCGCGAGATAGAACGCCCATGCCCACCATGTGTTGTACCACGGTTCGCTGATGTGGATGGTGAGCACACGCTCCGGTCCCACGGCGTTCTGCGTCACGGCACGCACATGGAAGACGTAGGTGCCGGGGGCGAGATTGGAGTATTCGGCGTGGGGTGTGGCCGTCACCGGTCGCCACTGATGATCGACGCCCTCCATATAATATTGGTATAGTTGCGCCTGGATGTTGCTGTAGGCGAAGGACGAGAAGTGGATGGTGAGCGAGTTTTGCGTGTGGCTGAGCGTGAGCTTGTCGGTGTTTTGCAGCGGTCGGCTGAGCACGGTGGTGTCGAGGCCCTCGTAGATAGAGATGCCGTTGACGAGCAGATCGGTGACGAGCACATGCGGTGCAGTGAGACGGCGAAGGAGTTGCTCGCGTGCCGGGTTGATGGTGACCATACCGTTGCCCGTGCCGAAGATGATGCGGCCATCGGACAGACGCAACGCACAGTTTTCGGCGAAAGTGTTGCCCAGCACGTCGTTGGTGAGCAGATAGCGCCGGATGTAGTTGTCACGCGGGTCCACACGCGAGAGTCCGTTGTCGGTGCCCGCCCACAGATAGCCGTAGCGGTCGGTGATGAGCGATTTGATATTGTTGTTCGACAAGCCGTTGCGCTCAGAGAGCACATGACAGGTCATACGGTCCAGTCCTTTGGAGAAGTCGCAACGGATGAGACCGCCCACCGTTCCCGCCCAAACTGTGGTGGGTGTGGTGGCGCACACGCAGGTGACCTCGTCGGCCGGGAAGCGTCCGTTCAGCATGCTGTACCAGTGGAAGTCCTGCGGCCGTATGTTGCGGTGGTTGATGTTGGCAGCGTAGATACCGCAGAAGGTTGCCACCACCATCAGTCCGGTTGGCGTGATGGTGATGTCGTGGATGCGGCTCTCGTTGTATTGGTTGGTGATGATATTGTCCACATCGAGACGGTTGCCGCGTATGCCTTTCACGAGGAAGAGACCTTGTCCCCAACAGCCAATCCAAATGCGACCTAAGCGATCCTCAGCGAGCGAGTAGAAGTCGTTGATCTCCACGCGCTTGCCCTTGGCATAGAGCGTCATCTGCCGACCGTCGAGCCAAATGCCGTTGCCGCGCGTAGCCAGCCAGGTATGATGACGGCTGTCGGTGAGACAACTGAGGATCGTCGCCGTGACAGCACCCTTATAAGCAAAGGTGTGCTGCGCCATGTCGTAGGAATAGAGCTGATTGTCCTTTGCCATCACCATCAGTTGTCCTTGAGGATTAAGATAGAGATAGCGGACGAAGTTAGTCCAGTCGCCTTGTTGCTGCGCGTCGATGAGATCAAAGACCGCACTATTGTCAGAGGGCGTGAGGCAGACCACACCGGCGTTTTCCATGCTCACCCAGATGGATCCTGTGCGGTCGGTGGCCACGTTGAGGATATAGTTTGAGGGGATGATGGCATCGCGGTCGCTGGCTGTGTAGTGGTCGATGTGTCCCGTGGTGTAATCATAGACGAAGAGTCCGCCACCGTAGGAGCCGATATAGTATTTCCCGTCGTGTCCCTTGGTGACAGCAAAGATGGTGTTGCGCTCTTTATTAGCCTTGAGTCCGGGTATGAGGTCGAGCTTTCTTACCGGCCCTTTCGGGGAAAATATCCACAGGCTGCCGCTTTGGTTGGCAACGAATTGCAGGCCGTCAACCTTGCTTTGTACAGCACCTTTGGGTATTTGTAACGATTCCGGACGACTCCATACCCATGTGATGCTCTTGCCCAACCGCTTCGGTTGCAGCAACAGCGAGGCCTCGCCGGCGCAGAGGAGCCACTGCCCCTGCCACCGCACGCAGCCCTTGATAGCTCCGATGTGACCGATACTTTGCGGCAGCGTGGTGCGGTAGAGCAGACGACCGCTGAGATCGAAGATGTAAGCCGTCTGGTTGATCTTGCTAAAGGCGAGCAACCATTTGCCGTAGGCGTAGCAACCATGGAAGTTGATCTTAGGGAGGAGCACGCGGGAGCGTCCGTGACTGTCGATGCGTACGAGTCCCCAGTCCGTGGCTGCCCAGATGTTGTGCTGCTCATCCTCTTCGATGGTGAGCACGCGGTCGCTCTTGAGGCGGTGATTTTTGGTGGTGTAGTCAACGATGTGGAAACGGTTGCCCTGTTGGATGACATGGCGCAGTCCCAGCGTGTTACTGCTCAGCCAAACGCCGTCGGCCACGGCGAGCGCCTTGCGGTAGGGCCGCTCCGTGTCACGCCGGCCGGTGAAGTCGACGAAGCGTCCGCTGCTCAGATCGAGGCAGGCATGGGTATAGGTCGATGTGCTCAGCCACAGAGTGTGGTGTCGGCGGTCGAGATAGAGCTTGCCGATGTGCTGCGGCAATGAGTTTTGTCCCCGTGGTCCGAAATTGTTGAAAGGCACAAAGCGGTAGCCGTCGTAGCGGGCCAGTCCGTTGGTGCCCGCCATCCAAAGGAATCCATCGTCGTCCTGAACGATGTCGCGAATGGTGTTGCCCGGCAGTCCTTGTGCCGAGGTGATATGCGTCATCTTCAACCGGCCGGGCATGCGTTCACCAAAGAGACAGACCGGAAGACAGAGTATGGCGGCGAGCAATATTGCCCGCATATATATATAATAGGTGTGCAAGATGGTAGTAATGTTATGGTTTAGTATGGCAAAGTTACAAAAGATTTCTGAAACCAACGTACAATTTTACCAATGAATGTACGCTAATACCATAAACGGACGGTAGAATCTGCGTATTTTTGCAATATCGTTTGAGAAGAACAATATCTAATAACATAAGAATCTAAATTCGTTATCCTATGAGAAAGAAATACATTCTGGTAGGGCTGCTGGCCATGTTTCTGACCACAGGTGCCCAAGCACAGCGTGTGACCGATAAGCTCGACCGCGGTCTTGTCGCCGTGAAGACGTCGGATGGCGTGTTTTGTTCCTGGCGTGTCAACGCCGAGGAATACTACGATGTCACATATAATCTTTACCGCGATGGCGTAAAGGTCAACGACAAGCCGCTCACCGTATCGAATTTCACCGACCCGGCCGGTAGCACCAGCAGCACCTATACCATACGCCCTATAATAAAAGGAGTAGAACAGACTACCAGTTCCAAGGTTACTTCCGTGTTGCCTAATGACTATCTGGAGATTGCTAAGCCCAAGCGCCTCTCCAACGACGGCAAGACAGACGTCACCGATGTCTATGAGCCCAACGACGCCACCATCGCTGATGTGGATGGTGACGGCGAGATGGAACTCATCGTTAAAGAGCTCTGCACCACTGACGATCCCAAGAACAAACCCGACGGTCCCGACTTCGACCGCATCGAGGTATTTAAGCTCAACGGTGATCTGCTTTGGTGGATCGACTGCGGACCTAACCTCTGCGACTTCCAGCACAACGAGACTAATATCGCCGCTTATGACTGGGACGGTGACGGCAAGGCAGAGTGCATCATGCGCGCCGCCGACGGTACCATCCTCCACACCGCTTCGGGCAAGACGATCGTCATCGGCGACAAATCGAAGAACTATCGTGCCGACTGTCAGAACGGTTCCATGTCTGAGTTCTTCGTGCATTCGGGTGCTGAATATCTCCTTTATCTCAATGGACAAACCGGTGAGCCTTATCAGATAGGCCCCGCCGAGCATCCTGATTATATGGACTACCCGCTGAAACGACTCGAGGATGGCGAGACGGATCTTGCCAAAGCGTGGGGCGACGGCTATGGTCACCGCAGCTCTAAGAACTTCTTCGGTGCGCCCTATCTCGACGGTCATAAGCCCAGCATCTTCCTCGCACGTGGCATCTATACTCGCCACAAGATGATTGCCCTCGACGTGGATCCTGCGACACATCAGCTCTCCACACGCTGGCGTTGGAACTGCAACACTCCGGGAAGCCCCTGGTATGGACAAGGATACCATAACTATAGTATCGCTGATGTCGACTGGGACGGACGCGACGAGATCTGCTTCGGCTCTATGGTCATCGACGACAATGGTAAGGGACTCAGCACCACCGGTCTCGGACACGGTGACGCACAACATGTCAGCGACTTTGATCCTTATCATCACGGTCAGGAAATTTTCGCTTGCAACGAGACTGCGCCCGCCAACAACTACCGCGATGCCACCACCAGCAAAATCTATTACCGACTGGCAGGCGGCGGCGACGACGGACGCTCGATGATGGGCAACTTCACCGACAAGGTGCCCGGTGCCATCGGAGCGTCAGGGCACGATACTCCTATCAGTGCTGTCACGGCTAAACATATCGACAACACCAGCAAAGACTTCGATCTGAATTTCCGCATCTACTGGGACGGCGATCTCTTGGAAGAGACACTCAACGGCACCCAGGTGCGCAACTCTACTTTCCGCATTCATAAATTTGGTAAGGGCGACATCAAAACACTCGACGGTTCGCTGAGCAACAATGACACTAAGGCGACGCCCTGCTTCCAGGGTGACATCTTCGGCGACTGGCGCGAGGAAGTCGTGGCACGTACGCCTGACAACAAGATCCGCATCTACACCACCACTGACCCAACAACTTATCGCAACTGCACGCTGCTCTCCGACAAGCAGTACCGCAACGCAATGGTCTGGCAGATGAACGGCTACAACCAGCCGCCACACGTGAGCTACTTCCTCGGTAAGATGGAAGGCATCACCGTGGCACCGCCACCAGAGACCACCAACGGACGTACCATCGTAGGCAACGGGGGATCCATCGGTGCCGGACTCAACGACAAGCAGGTGATGCTCGACGAGACAAACGACATGACGGTCAGCGTCAGCGACGGTGCAGCTCCTTATATCTTCTTCGACAATGCGCCGACGTGGGTGCAGGGGCACGACGACAACAACAATATCACCACCACATATTACACACACACACTTACCGGTGGAGCCTTCTCCGGAGCCATGAGACTCATCAAACAAGGCGATGGCACCCTCGTGCTGCCTAAGGTCGACGAGAAATACACGGGCAACACCGATGTGTGGGCCGGTACGCTCGCCTTCGACGGCACGCTGAAGAGCAGCCGGCTTTGGCTCAACCGTTTCGCCAACCTTCACAGCGACGGCGGTACGTTCTCCTCCATCAAGGCGGACTATGGCGCTGCCATCCGTCCCGGCGGACAGAATAAGGTGGGAACCATCACCACCGACTCGCTCTCACTTGGCTTTGGCAGCATCGTCGACTTCGACATTGATGCCAACGGAAACGCTGACCAGATTGTCGTGAACAAAGTGATGAACATCGAGACCAAGAACTGGACGCAGGGTCCGGAGTATCTCGTACCACGCTTCAACTTCCACTTCATCGACGGAAACGTGAAGGCAGGAAGCTATACGCTTGGAAAGGTTCAGAAGGTCGACGGAGACATCGCCAAAGTGGTTGTCACCGGACTCAAAGGCCACAAGGCAGCTATCGCTGTCAACGACGGCAACCTCGTGCTCACCATCGCAGACTCCCGTCAGGCTGCTGACGTAGAGTGGAACGGCGCACAAGGCACTACATGGAATATCGCAGACACAAAGAACTTCACCAACACCAACGAGAAGACCAGCGACGTCTTCGTCTCCGGTGACAACGTGACTTTCAACGACAATGCCGCTTCCGGTACGGTTGTCATCAAGGGTGAGGTGAGCCCCGCTTCCGTCACTTTCAACAACAGTAAACTTGAATACGATCTCTCGGGTGATGCCATCACGGGCAGCACTAAGATCATCAAGAAGGGTACGGCACTGGCTAAGCTCCACAATGTCAGCGACTTCACGGGATCGGTAAGCATTGAGAACGGTACGCTTGCTGTCGACAACCTCGGACAGAAGTCGGGCGTCAACAACGGTGCGTTCGGCATCTATACCAATCAGGTGACGCTCAACGGTGGTACGCTGGAGACTCTCGCTACGCTCATCACCGCCCATCCCGTTTTGCTCGGTTCCAAGGGTGGCACTATCCTCGTGGACGAAGGTAAGACCCTCACGCTGAACACCAGCATCACCGGCAGCGGAAACACGCTCACGAAAACAGGCAGGGGTACGCTCACACTCGCTCCGTCGGCCAACTACGGTACACTCAACGTCATGGAAGGATGGGTCAACAGCCAGGAACAAAGCAACGTGCATGGCTATCCAAAGAATATCGTGCTCAACAATGGCACAACACTCTCCGATGCTGATAATATGTACTCCTATTCCTCAAACGGCGTGAACGTGAAAGTGCCGGAAGGTGCCACTGCATCGTGGTATCTCGATTCCCGTTGCAACTACACGGGACAGCTTACGGGTGGCGGTACGCTCAACCTCTACTCGCGCAACACGCGAGCTTACCTCAAAGGCTATTGGGGCGACTTCACAGGACGACTGAACATTGCCGGAAAGAAGACCGGTTCTTACACTCCGATGCTCTTCGTGCAGGGAAGTCTGAAGAACGCGGAGGTCAGCGCCACGATTACGTTGAACAACAATGGCAGCAATGTTGCTGTCGGTAGTCTGAGCGGTTCGGCTCAGCTCGACGGTAAGGGTACCTGGTCGATTGGCGGCAACGACAAGGACTTCACCTTCCAGGGATACATCAATGGAGGCGGTCTCGTCAAGATCGGCAACGGCATGATGACCATCGGCAAGAAGCAGGATAAACTCACCAAGCAGGTCAATGTGCAGGGCGGTACGCTCAACATCAACAGCAGCGCTACATCTATCACTGCTGACAACAGATGGTTTGGTGCACAGACCGTCAGCGTCACCAATGGCGGATGCTTTGCCGGACGCGGCGTCGTGGAGAAGATCCTCGTCAACGACGGTGGAACGCTGCAGCCGGGCAACGCTGCCAATTCCATTCAGTATGGAGCACTGAAGACTGCCAGCGGATGCTATCTCTATAAGGGAGCCAAGGTACTGTTCAATATCTACTCTACCAAGCTCTATCCATCCTTGGGCACCAATGGCACACTCTCATTGGCTGACGGTTCTACTGTTGCTGTTGCGCTCAACAGCAAGTACGCGCCCAAGGCTGGAGATACCTTTACACTTTGGGATGTTACTACGCTCAATGCCTCAGCCGACGGTGTGACGCTGCAGTTGCCCGCACTGCCCAATGGTCTTGCCTGGGACACTACTGAACTCTTCCAACAGAAGGGTCTGCTGAAGGTCGTCACCGCAACAGGCATCGACGAGCTCACTGCTGACGCTGTCTTCCACTGCGAAATCTTCAAGACCAATGGCGTAAGAGTCGGTGTGCTCACCACTACCAAGGCAAGCCTCAATGACGATATCCGTGGCCTCCACGTCGAACCGGGACTCTATCTCGTGAAGGTGGGTGCCACAACGATGAAAGTTCTTGTGAAATGATGCATCCTCTCTCGTTGCTTCTCTTCCCTGCCCTCTTAGGAGTAGGGGGAGGAGCGGATAGCCACTCTTGCACATCCTTGCCGCAAGGCAGGCAGGGACTTGAGCATCTCGACCGCGGACTCGTCGTAGCCCGTGGCGAGAAGCCCGGTACCTACTTTGCTTCCTGGCGCTCGCTGGCCAGTGACGAGACTGATCTGCGCTTTACGCTGCTGCGCGATGGCAAGCCTTATGCCCGTCAACCGCAACGGGCCACGTCGATGCAGGTCAACGGTACGCCGCAAAGCCGATGGCAGGTAGTGGCCACACATGCCGACGGTCGCCGCGACTCCTCGGCCGTTGTGATGCCTTGGACACAGCCGATGCTCAGGCTTCAACTCGACAAGCCGGCTGCAGGAGAGGGCTATGACTATACGTCCAACGATTGTTCGGTAGGCGATGTCGACGACGACGGGCAGTATGAGCTCTTTGTGAAATGGGAGCCCACCAATGCCCGCGACAACTCGACGGACGGCATGACCGGACCGGTGATCATTGACTGTTACAAGTTGAACTTGCAGGGCGACGGGCTGGCCACCAGACTTTGGCGCATCAACCTCGGCGAGAACATCCGGGCAGGAGCCCACTACACGCAGTTCTTGGTCTATGACTTCGACAGTGACGGACGTGCGGAGATGATGTGCAAGACCGCACCGGGATCTGTCGACGGCACCGGACGCTATGTCAACCAAGCCGCTACTGACAGTACGATTCTTGCCGTGGACAACCACCGCGACTGGCGCAACCGGCGTGGCCGTGTGGCCGGAGGTCAGGAATATCTCACCGTCTTCGACGGACAGTCGGGACGCGCGCTCCACACCATATTCTATGAGCCTAACCGTGATACGACCATTGGCGGTGAGGCACCCGGCACCTTTGACTGGGACACCGACCATCGCATTGAGGACAATGCCAGCTATGGCAATCGCGGTGAGCGCTATCTTGCTGCCGTGGCCTTCCTGCAAGGTCGCGATCACAATCCTTCCGCCATCTTCACACGCGGCTACTACTCCTATGCCTTTGCCTGGGCCGTGGACTTCGACGGGCACCGTCTCAAGACACGCTGGTTCCACGCCTCGCGCGACGGCAAACAATATTCGGTTACTGATTCCCTGAGACATACTACTTCTTACGATGCGGCACCACCCACCAGCGGGTCGGGGAGTGCCACACTTTTTGCCAACGGCAACCACAACCTCAGCGTGGCGGATGTCGACGGCGACGGCCGCGATGAGCTCCTATGGGGCTCGGCGGCACTCGACGACGACGGCCGGGTGCTCTATGCCACCGGCTTCGGTCATGGCGACGCCATGCATGTCTTTGCCATGAATCCCCGGCGCAAAGGCTTGCAGGTCTTTGACGTACATGAGAACAAAGGGCCTTACGCTTGGGATCTCCACGATGCCGCCACAGGAGAGATACTCTTCAAGGGAGGGCCCGAAGGTGTTGACAATGGACGCGGCCTGGCTGCCAACCTCTCCGACAAGGCCAAAGGCGCACTGTTCACTAGTGCGGGTGATAACAGCCTGCGCTCGGCAGTGACGGGAAAGGTGTTCTCTACCACAGCTTCCTCCATCAACTTCCGCATCTATTGGGACGGTGACGAGCAGGATGAGCTCCTCGATGGTGTCAATATCCAAAAGTGGAGCCCCTCTGGGAGAACCACGCTCGGAATCTTCGGCCCGATCAACGATCCAAACAGCAACGCCGATGAGCCGAAAGAGGGACGGCGCCGCCGTGGTTCCGGCCGCACTTATTCTTTCCAACGGCCTTCAGTGTCGTTTCGAGGCTATGGCAATCCGGCGTCGAACAACTGGACGAAAAACAATCCCTGCCTGCAGGCTGATCTCTTCGGCGACTGGCGCGAGGAGGTCGTCTACCGCGACCGCGACGACAACAACGTCATTTACATCTATATGTCGCAGATCCCTACGTCCATCCGCCACATCACACTCATGCACGATCCGCTCTATCGCTTGGACATCGCCTGGCAGAATGTGGGCTATAACCAACCGCCACATGCGGTAGAATGAGTACGGAACGTATCGCCCTTTCCCCAACAGCCTCACCCCCACCCCCTCCCCGAGAGGGAGGGGAGTAGAATGCTGCAAGGTACGACATAGGATGATGCACGAAGTCAACACACATCATTCAACATTCATCATTGATATAACTCATCATTCAACATTCATCATTGATATAACTCATCATTCATCATACAACATTCAACAATGAAATATATATCACTTCTTTTCCCCCTCTTGACAGTTCTGCCCCTATCGGCTCAGAATGTCGTGCCGGCACCCATGGAGGATGTCAACCATGTCGTCGACCTCACCCTTGATAGCCTGAGCAAGGCACAGACAGCACGCATTCCCGCCGGCAGTTCACGCCGTGGCAACAATCCCGTGCTCTTTCTCATCGGCAACTCCACCATGCGCAACGGCACTCTTGGCAACGGCAACAACGGACAGTGGGGATGGGGATTCTATGAGCACGTCTTCTGGGACGAGAACAAGATCACCGTGGAGAACCAGGCACTTGGCGGTATGAGCAGCCGTACCTATTATAATAAGCTCTGGCCCGACGTGCGCAAAGCACTGCGCCCCGGCGACTGGGTCATCATCTCCATCGGACACAACGACAACGGACCTTATGACAGTGGACGTGCGCGGGCTTCCATCCCCGGCGTGGGACACGACTCTCTTAACGTCACCATCAAAGAGACGGGTGTCAAGGAGACGGTCTACACCTATGGCGAGTATATGCGCCGCTTCATCAACGACTGCCGTGCCGCAGGCGCACATCCCATCCTCATGTCGCTTACGCCACGCGATGCCTATGACCCGCAAACCGGAAAAATCGTCAGAAAGATACACACGCAGTGGTTGCAGGCTGTGGCTGCCGACGAGGGAGTGCCCTTTATCGACCTCAACGACATCTCGGGACGCAAGCTCGACGGGTTTAGCAAGTGGAAGGAAAAATACTATTTCTATCAGGATCATATCCACACCAGTCGCTTCGGAGCAATGATGAACGCGCGCTCGGCTGCTGAGGGCATTGCGATGAGTCCGAATCCCGCCCTCAAGCCGTTGCAGGAGATGATGCTTGACATCACGTTACCTACCTATCCCGTGCAGCGTGAACAGGGCAAGCCTGTAGTGTGGTTTACCGGTGACAGTACCGTGAAGAACGCAGACAAGGACAAGAACGGCATGTGGGGACTTGGCTCACAGGCCTATACCATCTTCGACAAAAAGAAGATTGTCTGCTACAATGCGGCCATGGCGGGACGCAGCTGCCGTACCTACCTCAACGAGGGACGGTGGGACCGTGTCTACAACTCGCTACAGCCCGGCGACTACGTATTCATCCAGTTCGGTCATAACGACATCGGACCCATCGACAGCGACAAGGAGCGTGGCGAGATAGCCTCCGCACAGGATACCTGCCATGTGTATAAGAGCAAGTCGAAGGGTACTTATGAGTTGGTCTATAGCTTTGGCTGGTATCTGAAGAAGTTCATCGACGATGTGCGTGAGAAAGGCGCAACACCGATTCTCGTGTCGCTGACGCCGCGCAACGAGTGGAGCAACGGACATATCGAGCGTCGCAACGACAGCTATGGCAAGTGGTATCGCGAGGTCGTGGAGGCCACGGGCTGTGAGTTCGTCGACTTGCACAACATTGCAGCTGACTACTACGACAAGCACTGTGGATCGAAAGAGAAGGCTGCCAAGTATTTCAATCACGACCACACCCATTCCTCGCTCCTGGGCGCTCAGGCCAATGTGCGGTCGCTTGCCAAAGGACTGAAGGACATCCACAGTCCGCTGGCGAAGTATTTGAAATAGGGCCCTTCCCTAACCCTCCCCAAGGGGAGGGGAGAAGCCCTACCCTAACCCTCCCCAAGGGGAGGGAAATGCTATACCAAATGGGTGGAAGGCTTAGTTGTTTGTAAAACATAGTTTGAAAGAACTGAAAACTGAATACTGAATACAGAAAACAAAATACTGAAAACAGAATACCGAATACTGAAAACTGATAATAAGACAATGAACCGACGACTCTTATCCTTGCTTCTCTGCTTCTTGGGCGCATTGCCTTTGCTGGCAGAGAACGGTGCTGACAGCGTGCTGACGCTGGCCCGCCGCGTCAACGACCGCTTCATGAGGGTTTATGCCGACCCTACGCGGCCTACCTTTGTGAAGAAGGTGCGGCCGAGCTCGTTGTGGACACGCGCCGTGTACTACGAGGGGCTTATGGCACTCTACGCCATCGACCCTCGACAATGCTATCTCGACTATGCCGACCGGTGGGGAGCCTTCCACCAATGGGCACCACGCGACGGCATCACCACCACCGATGCTGACAACCAGTGCTGCGCTCAGATTTACCTTGAACGCTATGCTATGACGGGCGACACGCTGATGATCAGTCGTGTCAAGGCTAACCTTGAGCACCAGATGGCTACCGGACGCTATGACTATTGGACATGGATCGACGCCATACAGATGGCTATGCCGGTGTATGTGAAGTATTACAGTCTCACTGGTGACCGCCGCTATCTCGACTATGCTCTTAACAGCTATCTGTGGAGCCGCAACACCTGCGGAGGCGGTCTCTTCAACAAGAAGGACGGACTGTGGTGGCGCGACAAAGATTATGTGCCGCCCTACCGTGAGCAGGATGGCAACTACTGCTATTGGAGCCGGAGCAACGGTTGGGTCTATGCGGCTCTGCTCAGGTGCATGGATGTCCTCGACAAAAACTCGAAAGAATACAAGCTGTTGGAGAAGGACTTCCTCGCTATGTCCAAGGCGCTACTGCATTGTCAGCGTGCCGATGGCTTCTGGAATGTCAGCCTTCACTCTCCGGCTACCTATGGCGGTCCGGAGATGACGGGCACTGCGCTCTTCCTCTACGGCATGAGCTGGGGCATCCGCCACGGACTGCTCGCTGCCGCCGACTACCGGCCAGCCTGCGACAAGGCATGGCGGGCGCTTATCACCTGTGTTCATCCCGATGGTTTCCTCGGCTGGAACCAGGGCACGGGTAAGGATCCGTCGGCCGGACAGCCGCTCAGCTATGACAAGATGCCCGACTTCGAGGACTATGGTACGGGTTGCTGGCTGCTCGGCGCTACAGAATACGCGCGAATGATGCAACCAGCGCTCAATGCTTGTCTGCCCTTTGTACAGCCCGAGGCCCGTCCCGGCACCCGTTGGTGGTGGTTCGGTTCGGCCGTGGATGAGGCCGGACTGAAATACAATCTCGACGCGCTGCACCGCGTAGGTATCGGTGCTGTGGAGATCACTCCTATCTATGGCGTGCAGGGCAACGAGGCTCATGAGCTGTCTTATCTCTCTCCCGAATGGATGCGCGCCTTGCAGTTCACCGAGCGCACGGCAGCAGCCGACAGCGTGGAGGTGGACATGAACAACGGCACGGGATGGCCCTTTGGCGGTCCTTGGGTGCCTATCGACGAGGCGGCGTGCAAGGCGTTCTTCGTCGACACACTGGTGAACGGCAAGGCGGACATCAGTAAACTAACCTTCCCGATTCCCGACAAAGAAAAGAAATACGCGCGATTGGCTGCTGTGAGAAGTTTTAAAACAGCAGACAAACACCGTCAACGCGTGATCGCGCTCTTCATGAGCCGTACCCGTCAGCGCGTGAAGCGGGCAGCTCCCGGTGGCGAGGGATGGGTCATCGACCATTTTGACTCTCTTGCCGTGGCCCACTATCTCCAGCATATCGACTCGGCATTTACGGCCAGCCACACGCCTTATCCGCATACTTTCTTCAACGACTCCTATGAGGTCTATGGTGCCAACTGGACGTCCCGGCTGCTCGAAGAGTTCCGCGCACGGCGTGGCTACGACCTTTTGGACAGCCTTGACCGCTTTGTCGACGGCGACGCACAGGTGGTCTGCGACTATCGCGAGACGCTCTCCGACCTGCTCTATCACAACTTCACGCAGCAGTGGACGGCGTGGGCGCACAGCCACGGTGCCCTCGTACGCAACCAGGCTCACGGCTCTCCCGCCAACCTGCTCGACCTCTATGGCACTGTTGACATCCCTGAGATTGAGGGCTTCGGCCTTTCCGACTTCGGCATCAAAGGCCTGCGCCGCGATCCCGGCTTCACACGACCCAACTTCAGCGACATCAGCATGCTGAAGTATGCGTCCTCTGCGGCCCACGTCACGGGCAAGCCGTTCACCTCCAGCGAGACCTTCACATGGCTCACTGAGCACTTCCGCACGTCGCTGAGCCAGATGAAGCCCGACCTCGACCTGATGTTCTCCTGCGGTGTCAACCACATGTTCTTCCATGGCACACCCTACAGTCCGCGCAACGCGCGCTGGCCGGGATGGCAGTTCTACGCCTCGGTCAACATGAGTCCCACCAATTCCACTTGGCGCGACGCTCCTTGGCTGATGAGTTATATCCGCCGTTGCCAGAGCTTCCTGCAATGGGGCGACCCCGACAACGACTTTCTCGTCATCTTGCCCGTCAAGGAGATGTGGAAGAAAGATACCCGTCATCCGCTGATGCTCTTCGACATCCACTCCATGGACAAGAAGGCGCCGGAGTTTATCCGGGCCATCCATGAGATCGACTCCTTGGGCTATGACTGCGACTATATCAGTGAGCGGCAGCTCGCCCGCGCCAAGAAAGTGGGGGAGCAATGGGTCACTGAGGCAGGCACACGCTACCGTGGACTCATCGATCCGACCAAGCCTATCAACAGTCAGGCACTTGCCCGGCTTGCCCAGGCTGAGCCGATGCGCACGCAGCTGCACTTGAGAGCAATCCGACGCAGAAACGGCATGGGCTATCACTATTTCATTGCGAACCTTACGCCCAACGATGTCGACAGCTACGTGCCGCTCGCCGTAGACTGGCACGACGCGCTGTGGTACAATCCATTGACGGGTCAGCGCTATGCCGTGGAGCAGCGCGACGGACAGCTGCATGTAGCATTGCGGAGTGGCGAGAGCATGATTCTTCAGACTTTCGACCGCGCACTGCCGCAGTCGCTTGCCGCTTTGCCTCACTGTGCTTTGCCGGGTAGCCAAACGAAAGAGCTGATTGGTCCATGGCAACTTGCCTTTGAGCAGTCGGATCCTACGGTGCGCCGTACGTGGACGATCGACAAGCCACAGACATGGGAGACGCTTGGCGACGACAGCGCCGCCGTGACCATGGGCAGCGGATCCTATACCACTACATTCCGCCTGAGTGCTGATGAGCCCCGTCGGCAGTGGCTCCTCGACCTCGGCGACGTGCGCGAGTCGGCAGAGGTGTGGGTCAACGGCTGCTTCGCAGGCTGCGCGTGGTCGGTGCCGTTCACCCTCGACGTGAGCGGACTGCTGAAGAAAGGCGACAACACGCTGCGTATCGTGGTCACCAATCTCCCCGCCAACCGCATCGCGGACATGGATCGTCGCGGCATCAAATGGCGTGTGATGAAAGACATCAACGTCGTGGACTTGCAATACCGTAAGACCAGCTATGCCGGTTGGGCTCCTATGAAGAGTGGACTCAACGGTAGCGTCAGACTCGTGGAACTCCATCATTAATAATTCATGAACATTCAACGAAACTATTTTGAACATTGAATCATCATCAATTAACCACAAATTATTCATGAATGTTTTTATTTATGAGTAATTTGTGGTCAATTCACGGACATTCATGTTAAACGTGTAGGTATAAGCCCAATAAAGGGAGGATAGCGCTACACCTTATTATATATATAACAAAAACAAGACAATGAAACATCTCCTTCTCTTCCTTCTGCTGCTCTGTTGTGGCAGTACGAGTGCAGATACTTGGCCGGATGGCACACCGATCGACGCATGGTTCAGCGACACCACGAAAGTGGATGTGCGCAGCCTCGGCAGGCAATATGTCATCACCGACTATGGCGTGAGCGACAATCCCGCGATCGTACAGACGAAAGCCATCCAAGCCGTCATCGACCGTTGTCAGCGTGAGGGCGGCGGTGTGGTTGTCATCCCATCGGGCTCTTTTCTCAGCGGTGCGCTGTTCTTCAAGCCGGGCACCCATCTCCATCTCTGTGAGGGAGCGACGCTGAAAGGCTCGGACCGCATTGCCGACTTCCCTGTGCTGACCACCCGTTTCGAGGGCGAGACCTGCAAATACTTTGCCGCACTCGTCAATGCCGACCATGTCGACGGCTTCACCATCACGGGTCGGGGCACCATCGACGGCAACGGCTATCCCTACTGGCAGGAGTTCTGGATACGGCGGCAGTGGAATCCCGCCTGTACAAACAAGGACGCACAGCGACCCAGGCTGATGTACATCAGCAACTCCAGCCATGTCACCGTGCAGGACGTACACCTGATGAACAGCCCCGTGTGGACCAATCATCTCTACAACTGTGACCATGTGCGCTATCTCGACTGCTTCATCTACGCGCCCACGAAAGGCGTGAAGGCTCCCAGCAGCGACGCCATCGACATCGACAAGTGCCACGACATCCTTGTGCGTGGCTGCTATATGAACGTCAACGACGACGCTGTAGTGCTCAAGGGCGGCAAGGGGACCTATGCCGACACCATGGCTGTCAACGGTCCCGTCAGCCGTGTGCTTGTGGAGAACTGCCACTACGGCACGGTGCACAGCATGCTCACCCTTGGCTCTGAGAGCCTCCACGACAGCAATGTCATCCTGCGCAACTGTACGAGTGAGAATGCCAACCTTGTGCTTTGGTTGAAGATGCGGCCCGACACCCCGCAGCGCTATGAGCAGGTTCGGGTCGAAGGCATTACCGGACGGGCGCGCAGCATCTTGGTCATCCGTCCATGGACTCAGTTCTTCCAGCCTGCCAAGCGCCGCAATATGCCCAAGTCATCATGCAGAAACGTGACGCTGAAGAATATCCACATGGACTGCGACAACTTCTTCGACGTGGGTACGAGCGACAAATACAGTCTCTCTGATTTCACCTTTGAGGATATCCGAGTCACTGACAAAGCCGGTAACTTCTCATCTACGCTCATCCCCGGCACGGTTGTCCGCAACGTGGTCATCAATGGAGAAACCCTGAAATAAGGAATAAAGGAAAGAGACGCTGAATGTCCCTGGATGGGACATAAGCCTTTCAGACAGCGATTCGTGGTTTATTCTTCCACGAATCTACACGAGTCCCCACTAATGCAGTGCGACAGCTGTTCGTGTAGATCTGTGTAGATTCGTGGATAAATCTTCACTTCCTTTTACGCAGTCCTACTACTACGTAGCGTATCGATTTGTGTAATTTCGTGGTTGATCACACAAAAATCATAGTAATTGTACGCATTCACATGGCGGTCTAAAGCACTTTGTTTATCTTTGCAGTGATCATAACCATTAATTAAAAATCAGTAAATCATCATCGATGTATCATAATTCTATCATTTCTATCGTCCGCCGCGGACTGCTCTGTTCTTTTGGTCTGCTGTCAATATCCCTGCCTGCTTGTGCGCAGCGTGACACGGTGAACCTTGTCGACTGGCAGTTCACCCGTGCCGAGTTGTCGCCCGCACAGGCCAATCAGGGCAGTGGCGAGTGGCAGAGCGTGAGGTTGCCCCATGACTTTCAGATCTGTCAGCCGTGGGTAGCTCCCGCCGCTGACGAGCACGCCGACAACAGCGACCAGGCTGCCAACGTCAAGAGCCGCCTCTCCTCGCGCGGCTTCAAGGAGATGGGCAAAGGCTGGTATCGCCGCACGTTCACGCCGGACAACAGTTGGCGCGGGCGCCGCGTCATGCTGGAAGTGGGCGGCATCATGCTCGTCGGCGACGTCTATCTCAACGGTGAGCGCATCGGCGGCACAGAATACGGTTACGTCGGTTTCGGCATCGACATCAGTGATAAGTTGCACTACGGTCAGGAGAACGTGCTCACCGTCTTGGCTGACACGCGTGGCCCGCAGAACTCACGGTGGTACACCGGTGGCGGTCTCTTCCGCGATGTGAAGTTCATCGTTACCGACCGTCAGCTGTTCTTCGACCGCCATCCCCTGCAGATCACGACGACAGACAACCGCAAGGTACACATCAGGGCCGCCATCTCCAACTATGGACGTCAGCGGCAGGCCCCTCTCGCCGTGCGCATCCTTGACGCTCAGGGACATGTGGTAGCCCGGACCGACACCTTGTTGGCGCTGACCCGTCACCGTCACACGATGGAATATCCTTTGGCCGACATCACCATCGACCATCCTCATGTGTGGGATTTGGATACACCTTATTTATATAGTGCTGAGCTAATTCTCCGCGACGACAGCGGACGTGTCGCCGACCGGGTGACAGAGCCCTTCGGCATTCGCACCATCGAGTACGGTCCCTCTTTTGGCTTTAAGCTCAACGGCCGTAAGGTGATCCTCAAAGGCATTGCCAACCACCACACACTCGGTGCGCTCGGTGCCGCCGCCTATCCGCGCGCCATCGAGAAGCGCATCAAGTTGCTCAAGGACTTCGGCTTCAACCACATCCGCTGCTCCCACAATCCCTATAGCGAAGACCTCTATCGCCTTTGCGACAAATATGGTATCCTCGTCGTCGACGAACTCTATGACAAATGGCTCACACAGTACGCCGGAGGCCGTCAGCCGTGGATGAGCCATTGGCAATACGATGTGCCGGAATGGATTCAGCGTGACCGCAACCACCCGAGCGTCATCATGTGGAGCTTGGGCAATGAGCTGCAGACCTATCCCAACCTGCCTTTCAACGACTGGGGCGTGACGCCCTACCGTCTGCTGCGCACTCTGTTGCGCCGCTACGACGAGACACGGCCCGTCACCGTTGCCATGCACCCGCGCGGCCGCAACTGGCAGACCGACTCGCTGCCCTGCGACCTGGCGATGATCACGGACATCCAGGCGTATAACTATCGCTATATGTACTTCCCGGGCGACGGCCGGCGTTTCCCCAACATGATCTTCTATCAGAGCGAGGCCAACCTGCCGATGATGGGGCCTAACTATTTCGGCATGGATCTCAACCGTGTCGTGGGCCTGGCCTATTGGGGTATGATCGACTACAACGGCGAGAGCCTTGGCTGGCCGCGCAAGGGATGGGACAACGGTGTCTTCGACCGCTCGCTGCTGCCCAAGCCACAAGCCTATCTGCTCAAGGCGATGTTCACCGACAAGCCTGTCGTGCACATTGGTGTAGCCGGTGGCAAAGAGGAGGCGATGACATGGAATGGTGTGACCTTCGGTGGTGACAAGGTCACGTGGCATTGGAACCGTACGCCGGGCAAACGCTATACCATCTACACCTACACCAACGCTGAGGAGGTGGAACTACGGCTCAACGGCAAAAGCCTGGGCGTGAAGAAGAACAGCACCGATCCCAAGACGCGTGACAAGATCCGCTGGGACGGCATCGCCTACGAGCCGGGCACGCTCCTCGCCATCGCCCGCAACGGCGGCAAGGAAGTCGCCCGCCACGAGATCGCCACGGCCGGACCGCTCAAGCGTCTGTCGCTCATCCCAGACAAAGAGACATGGAAGGCCGACGGGCGGGACCTGATGCACATTCGTGTGCTGGGGCTCGACGCAAAGGGACGGCGCACGCCACTGGCCAACGACACGCTCACGGTACGCGTCAGCGGACCTGCTGAACTGGTAGCTACCGACAATGGTGACATCACCGGCAACGCCATCTCTACCGATCCGACCACCAGTCTCTGTCAGGGCAACCTGCTCGTCATCCTCCGCGCAACGTCCAAACCGGGCAAGGTGCGCATGGAACTGGTCGACAAGGCGGGACGCGTGAGAGGAAAATGCACGGTGGAAACGAAATAATGAATAATGAATAATGAATAATGTATAATGATTAATGTATAATGTACAATGTATAATGCATAATGTACAATGTATAATGCATAATGTACAATGTATAATAATAGGTTATATAGATCAACTATGAAACATTTCATTCATCTCTGTGCCTGTCTGCTGTTGTCCTTAACAGTCCAGGCGCAGACACAGACTTTCGACCTGTCGCGTCAGAGCAAGGCAGGCAAGCCGTTCTCGTTTTCCGTGGCAGTGCCGGACGGCAACTATCGCGTCACGGTGGAGCTGGGCAGCAAGAGCCATGACGGCAACACGATGGTGCGCGCCGAAAGCCGCCGTCTCTTTGTCGAGGACACGCCCACGAAGAAGGGTAAGTTCAAGACCATATCCTTTATCGTGAACAAGCGATCGCCGTATATCACGGACAAGGAGCGGGTGAAGCTCAAGCCCCGTGAGAAAGACTATCTCGACTGGGACGACAGTCTCAACCTGGAGTTCACTGGTCCGCGCCCTGCCGTACGGCGCGTGACAATAGCGCCCGACACGACAGCGGTCACCCTTTTTCTCTGTGGCAACTCCACCGTTGTCGACCAGCCTTACGATCCTTATGCCTCATGGGGACAGATGATCACACGCTGGATGGGCGACGGCTTTGCGGTGTCAAATCACGCTGAGAGTGGTCTCACCGCCTCGTCGTTTTATTATCAGAACCGTCTCGACAAGATTCTGTCGATGATGCGTCCGGGCGATTACGTGTTCTGTGAGTTCGGCCACAACGACCAAAAGGAGAAATCGCCGGGCAGTGGGGCGTGGTACAACTTCTCCTATATGCTGAAGACTTATATAGACAAGGTGCGCGCGAAGGGTGGACAGATCGTCTTCGTCACGCCGACGCAGCGTCGTCGCTTCGATAACAGCCACCAGCATATCCTTGAGACCCATGGCAACTACCCCGATGCCATGCGTGCCGTGGCCAAGCGTGAGCATGTGCCTGTCATCGAGCTCCACGACATGACGCGTACGTTCTTCGAGGCACTCGGCTATGAGAACAGCACGAAAGCTCTGGTGCACTATCCTGCGGGCACTTGGCCTAACCAAACGAAGCCTTTGGCCGACAACACGCACTTCAACCCTTATGGCGCATATGAGGTGGCCAAGATGGTGGTCATGGGCATGAAGCGCCTCCACCTGCCAATGGCCAGCGGTCTGCGTGACTGGAAAGACTACGATCCTGCTCATCCCGACGATCCCCAGCTCTTCCAGTGGACACCGTCGGCAAGAGTGAATGTGGTGAAGCCAGACGGGAACTAAGGAGGAGCCTCACCCCCACCCCCTCTCCCAGGAGAGGGGAGTAGTATGCTGCAAGGGATGAGAGGAATCCACTAAAAATAAAAAGGACGCAAAGAAGTGCACAAGCGTGCAGTTCTTTGCGTCCTTTTGCGTATGTTCCGTGTCTTTTTGTTCTTTGCGTCTTTTTGTTCTTTGCGTCTTTGTAATCTTTGCGTGAGTCTGTCACCGATTTGCCTTTGCAAGCGCTTTTCATTTCTTGCAGCATATTACTCCCCTCTCCTTGGGAGAGGGGTTGGGGGTGAGGCTGTGTTTTGGGGTGAGGCTGTTGTCACTTTATCATTAACTCCGCACCTTGCAGGTCGGTGGCTTGTGCATGGACGACGACGGGCTTGGACTTATCCTTGACGCGCACCACGACGAGGCACTTGCCGAAGAAGGCGAGACGGTCGCTGGCCTTGAAGCGCTCGGTGGAGAACTGCGAGCCGTTGTCCACGCCGACGATGTCGGCATTGTCAGCCGTGAAATAGATGTGGTTGCGTGCGTCGGGACAGAGCGTGCCGTCCTTGTCGATGACTTCAGCATTGACAAACGTGGTCGTCTCGCCACGGTAGTCGCAGGTCAACCGTATCGACGTGGCTGGTCCGGCCGTGCGGATCGTCTGGCGGCGCACCTCCTTGCCGTGCTGACGTGCTACGGCGGTGATCTCTCCGGGCTCAAATGTCACGCGCCACATCACATGATACTGGTGACTGTCGGCCTTGCGGCGTATGCCCTGACTCTTGCCGTTGATGTAGAGCTCCACCTCGTCGGCATTGTTGTAGTAGCACCACAGGTCCACCGTCTGTCCCGGCAGCCAGTTCCAGTGAGGGAAGAGGTGAAGGACAGGCTTGGCGGTCCATTCACTCTGATACATATAATAGGAGTCCTTTGGGAAACCGGCCAGGTCGATGATGCCGAAGTAGCTGCTGCGTGCGGGATAGCCGTAGGGCGTGGGCTCACCGATGTAGTCCCAGCCTGTCCAGATGAACTGCCCGGCGCAGTAAGGCGTGTGCTTGACGATGTCCCAAGTCTCCTCGTGGGTAGAACTCCACGGAGCATGGCTGTTGTCATAGGCCGAGCACATCATCGTCGCGTTGGTATAAGGTTTGTCCCATCGCTTCGGTGCTATGTAGACGCTGTCGGAAGGCATACGGTAGTAGCCGCGCGTCTGCAGGGCAGAGACGCTCTCTGTCATGAGAAAAGGCTTGCCGGGGAAGTTCTTCGGCACGTCCTTGATCCACTGACGATGGTAGTTGAAGCCGATAAGATCCAAGGCGCCCGACTTGAAGAGATGGTTGTCGGGCGAGGGCTCGTTGCAGCCTGCCGTGATCGGGCGGCTCTTGTCGAGGCTTCTGACGATGTCGGCAAGATGGATGGTGAGCAGCGAGTTGGGTGATAGCTCCTTGCCGTGAGCGAGCGTCGAGGCATCGTGGCCCGCATTGAGAATCAGGTTGGCCTGCTCCAAGGACAGGGCGTCGGCACTGGCCGATGACCACTGTTCGAGCACCTCGTTGCCGATGCTCCAGATGAGTATCGAGGGGTGGTTGCGGTCGCGGAGCAACATGTCGGTGAGGTCGCGCTGGTGCCATTTCTCGAAGAAGCGGGCGTAGTCGTTCTTCGTCTTGCGGCGCATCCACATGTCGAAAGCCTCGTCCATGACGATGAAGCCCATCGTGTCGGCCATGTTCAGCAGTTCCGGTGCGGGAGGGTTATGGCTGCATCGGATAGCGTTGACGCCCATGTCTTTCAGTTTCACCAGTTGGCGACGGAGCGCGTCGTTGTCGAGGGCCGCACCTAAGCAGCCGAGGTCGTGATGGTCGCAGACGCCGTTGAGTTTCATGTTCTTGCCGTTGAGCCAGAACCCCGTCTTGGCGTCGAAGCGGAACGAGCGGAAGGCTGTCGTCGTGCGTACGGCGTCTACGGTCTTGTTGTCAATGATGATCTCGGTGAGCAAGGTGTAGACATTCGGCGCGTCGGGACTCCACAGGCGTGGGTTGCGCACGGTCATCTCTTGCTCGGTGCTGCCGTTGGCAACCTGCGCGACGATCTTGCCATTGCTGTCAAAGAGCGTGTTGCGCACCATCGGGTGCTGCCCTTTTTGGCTGTCGTCAGCAAGGGTGACGGTGACGGGCACCGTCCACGTGCGTCCGTTCTTCGTTGTTGGCATAACGTATACGCCCCAGTTGGCGATATGCAGCGGTGAGGTAGCGGTGAGCCACACGTTGCGGTAGATGCCACAGCCCGAGTACCAGCGCGAGTTGGGCTGGTCGCTGTTGTCGACACGTACGGCGATGACGTTGTCTGCTCCGCGGCGAAGGTAAGGCGTGAGGTCGTATTGAAACGAGATATAGCCGTAGGGCCGTGTGCCGAGCAGGTGACCGTTGATATACACCGAGCTGTTCATATACACGCCGTCGAAGGTGATGAAGAGATGGTCGTCGGCGGTGAGTGAGGCGGGGACGGTGAAGTGCTTGCGGTACCAGCCAATGCCGCCGGGCAGTGCGCCGCCACCGGCGCCACTCGGGTTGTCGACGCTGAAGTCACCCTCTATCGCCCAGTCGTGCGGAAGGTCGAGCTGTCGCCACGACGTGTCGGCATAGTCGGTGCGCGCCATGGCGGAGCTGTCGCCGAGACAGAACAGCCAGCCACGGTCGAAGTTGAGCGTCTCGCGGGACAAGGCGGGCAGCGTGGCGAGGAAAGAGAGGAAGAGGGAAAAGAGCAGGGGCTTGATGTTATGAGTCATGGAGGAGTTTCTTGTTTTTGTTTTTTACTTTTTGTTTTTGCTTTTTGTCTCAAAGAATCGGGCGCGCCCTGGGGAAGAGAGGGCGCCCTGAGGAAGATAGCGCACCCAGGGGAAGAGAGGGCACCCAGAGGAAGAGAGGGCACCCAGGGGAAGAGAGGGCGTGCTGGGGGGGTGACAGTCGGGTGCGCCTGGTTATAACCAGGCGAACAGAACGGAGCACCCCACAAGGCAGGAGAGGAGGCTGCCATCACCGCGAGGCAAACAAGGCAGGCCCCAGCGCAAGGCAAGCGAGCCAAGCCCAAACGCAGCTGGTTGCCGCAAGCTCACCCCTTGGCGGTAATTACTCCCCTCTCCTTGGGAGAGGGGCTGGGGGTGAGGCTGTGTTTGCGGGTGAGGCTGTGTTTGGGGGTGAGGCTCTTTTTAGTTCCCAAGCACCTTTGCTGCATACTGCCCCATGGCCTCATAGCCCTTCGGGTTGAGGTGGAGCCAGTCGTCGGAGAAGGCGGGGAGCAGGTGCTGGGGATCAGCGGGGTCACGGACGAGCGCGTCGAAGTCGATCAGCCCGTCGAAGTGTCCGGGCTTGCGGATCCACTCGTTGACAGTCTGCCGCATGGCCTCATGGAAGAAGGAGTACCAGCCATTGCCTTTCGTCGGCGTGATCGTAGCTCCATAGACTTTGATGCCTTTGGCGTGGGCTTTGTCGATCAGCGTCTGGTAGGCGGCGATGATCTCCTGCGCCATCTTCTCGTAGTTGCCACCGCAGCAGCCGATGTCGTTGGTGCCCTCGAAGATGATGAGCTTTGTGACATTTGGCTGGGAGAGGATGTCGCGGTCGAAGCGTACAAGCGCCGGTTCGCTCAGTCCGCCACGCACGACGCAGTTGCCGCCGATGCCGAGGTTGAGCACGCCAATACCCTGTTGACAACAGTCTGTTGTAACCTTGGAAGACTTAGCATCTTCCTGTTTTTTGTCACAACTCTTGTCGTCGCAGACCTTTGTCTGCTTTTGCTTGTTATCGCATACTTTGTTATCGCAACAGACGCCGATGCCGTTGAGCGCATCGGAGAAAAAGTCGGTCCAGCGGTTTTGCAGGTTTGTCGTTGAGCCGCGTCCGTCGGTGATGGAGTTGCCGAGCACGGCGATGACGTCGTGGGGAGTGTTGCTGAGCACTTCCAGTCGCGTGATGTTGTACCAGTGGTCAGCCTTTTCGCCCTGGCTGAAGTCAGCCTTTGGCGCACCTTTCCCGGCGAGGATATACGTGGTGGTACGGCTACCGCGGTGAGAAGTAGCGTGCTCTGGTGTGCGCTTGCCATAGATCACGGTGACGGCGAGACGCTGTCCGGGACGCAGCTGGTAGCTGAAGGCATCGGAGTAGATGTCCTTTCCTGCGTCGAGCGTGAGGCTCCGCTTATGGTTGAAGCTCAGATAGCGCACGGTCTTGGTGTTGATGCGGGCGTTGCAAGGCACGACGTTGGTTTCCTGTTTTAGTGTTTTGCCTTGTGGCGTGTCGGCGGGATCAGCGACATACACGGCGGTGATGTCTACGGGTCCGTTGCCGAAATGGTTGCTGAGCTGCATGCGCAGTGTGGTACCACCCATCGACACGTGGATGATCTGACGGGCCGCACGATTAGAGAGACTGGTTTTGGGCATGTCGCTCGGACCGGTAAACTCCGGTGCCGTAGCCCATGTTCCTTCCCATCGCTGGTCAGCGAAGAGTGGAGTGGTCACCAATAATAATAAGGTGACAATACTGAAGAATAGTTTGTTTATCATGGATTTTGGTAGTTTTTAATAGTAAAAAGACCAACGGCCTCACCAGCTCGCCCTACAGCCTCCTCACACCTCTCCAGCCTCACCCCCTCACCCCTCTCCCAAGAAGAGGGGAGAAATTACCGACAAGAGTCGAAACGGGGTGGAACGTAGAGGCGGGGGAACATCCTCGCCCTTAACCCCTTGAAGGTAATCACTCCCCTCTCCTTGGGAGAGGGGTTGGGGGTGAGGCTGGAGAGGGGGGTGAGGCTGTTGAGGTTGGGTGAGAAGCTGGTTGAGGCTTCTCTTATTATTCCGCTGTCAGATACAGCACACGGCTGGACCATGTGGTGCGGTCGTTCCAGTCGATGTTGTGGTTCATCGGCATCTCCAGACCGTGCTCCATGAGGTAAGCGCCGGAGTAGCTCTTGCCCTCGCAGTCGAGTGGTGTCTTGTCGATGCGGTCGAGCTCATGCACCTTGTAGCGCTTGGCAGGATCGAGACCGGCCATGCGCACGCGCGGCACCTGCTGACCGATATACGACTCGTACTTCCACCAGTACCACACAGCCTTGTCCTTGTTGTCGCTGACATACATCAGGCTGGCGAGACCCTGCTTGTCGTAAGGGCTCTGCAGACGGTAGATGTTACCCATCTGCACCACGGGGCGTATCTGTTTATACTCAGCGATGGCGTTGCGGCAAAGCGTCTTCTCTGCCTCGGTCATGTTCTTTGGCTGGATCTCCATACCCAGTCGTCCGCTCATGGCCACGTCGATGCGGTATTTCAGCGGGATGATACGGCCCGTCTGGTGGTTGGGCGATGCCGAGATATGGCAGGCCATGGCCATGGCCGGGAAGAAGTAGCTCGTGCCCCACTGTATGTAGATACGCTGCAGGGCATCGGTGTCGTCGCTGGTCCAGAACTCATCAAACCAAGGCAGCGTGCCCCAGTTGACGCGTCCACCACCGCTGGCGCAGTCCTGGATGATCAAGTCGGGATATTTGGCGCGGATGCGGTCAAGCGTCTTGGCGAAGCCACGGTAGTAGTCGATATAGAGATGGCTCTGGTCGTTCATCGAGAGATACTGCGAGCCGTGGTTCATGATGTCCATGTTGGCGTCCCACTTAATGTAGGCGATGTCGGGATGTTTTGTCATCAGGTTGTCGACGACAGAGAAGACAAAGTCCTGCACCTTCGGGTTGCTCATGTCAAGAACGAGCTGCGTGCCGCCACGTCCGAGGACGGGAGCGCGTCCGGGAGCCTTGATGATCCAGTCGGGATGCTTCTCATAGAGCTCACTCTTGGTGTTGGTCATCTCAGGTTCAATCCATATACCGAACTTCACGCCGTGCTTCTTGGCGTCGGCGAGGAGTCCGTCGATGCCGTGAGGCAGTTTGCTTTTGTCCACCACCCAGTCGCCGAGGGCCGCGTTGTCGGTCTTGCGGGGATATTTCTCACCGAACCATCCGTCGTCCATGACGAAGAGCTCGCCGCCCATGCTGGCGATGTCGCCCATCATCTGGTCCATGCGCTCCTCATTGATACCGAAGTAGACGCCTTCCCAGCTGTTGAGCAGCACCATGCGCTCCTTGTCGCCGTGAGCGAGCATATACTTGCGGCCCCAGCGGTGGAAGTTACGGCTCACGCCCGAGAGTCCTTCTTTGGAGAACGTCAACGCCACGGGCGGCGTGACGAAAGTCTCACCACGGCGCAGATGGTATTCCGAATTGGTCTCGTCGATGCCGGCGAAGAAATAGTGATAGCTGCTGTTGTCGGTGACGGTGCGCAGCTTGTAGTTGCCACCATAGCAGAGGGCAGCGCCGATGACATCACCGCTGTTCTCCTGTCCCTTGCCGTCGAGGGAGAACATCATCTCGGCGTGGGCGGGCTGCGTGCTGTGGATTCCGGAATGGCATCCCACGACGAGCTCACCGGGATTCAAAGGCTCTGAGACAACGCTGGCCTCTGTCGCCCAGGCACCGGTGAGATGGCTGGCCCACACATTGCCGCGGCGGATGGGCAGCATGGCGGAGGCGAAAGAGGTGAGCGTCACCGTGCCTTTCTCCTTGTTGGTGATCTCTGTCCATGCCTCTATCATGTCGGCATCGCTGTAGGTGCGGTACTTAAGGTCGACAAAGAGGTTGTATACGGGATCCTTGAGATGGATGGTCGTGACATCGCCTTTCACGTCGGACCCCGTGACGACGAGCTGTGTCGATAGGTTGCCGTCGGCGTGTCGGCAGGCAAAGGCCGCCGGGTCAGGACAGTCCATGCCATAAGCAGGATAGGCATCCATGCGTCCGCCCTGCGGCTTTTGCAGCGTCTGCAGGTCGGCACTGGAGAGCTTTGAACCGAAGTAGACATATTCCGGTTGCTTGCCCTCGTCGGCGTTGAGAACAAGAGAGAGATGAGGCGACTGCACAAGAATCTGTTTGGGCAGCGCTGACAAAGGCAGGCACAGCGCCAAAGAGAGCATTAGTTTACGATGGTTCATATACTGATAATAGATTTAAATGATTGGCTTGGTTGATTGGCGAGCAAAGTCGCCACAATGCAAAGGTAGGGAAAAAAAACGTAACTTGACTTCCTTCCTTAATAAAAATCACAAGAAAGTAGGAGATTTAGGCATAATTGTATCAAAAATATATGTTACATCAGGCAGGTTGCCATTGATAGATGGAAGACAGCAAACAAAGAACCATCCCGGCCCATTGCAGACCGGAGATGGCCACGAACAACGGGCTCTACCTCGACGACGACCGCAAGACATGGATAGCACGCGACAACGGCACGATGGACCTCTCCCACAACTACCGCCTCGACATCGCCTGCCGCATCCTGATGCAGAACGTGGGCAACCGCAACATCTCGGAGATAGCCTTCAAGGTGGGCTTCAACGACCCGAAATACTTCACCCGCTGCTTCACCAAGCACTATGGCGTGTCGCCAAGTGCATATAATGGAGAGAGGCCGAGCGAAAGCCACACTCCGGCACAAAGGCAAGCCCGCCCTTAGGAAAATGCAACCCCATGAGGGTGTTGCGGTCCTCCCCCCCTCGGGAGGAGCTAGAGGGGGGCTTGGGGCTTGGTGCTTGCCCTTGGCCAGGTCTTTCCCTCTCCTGCCTTCTCCACGACCAGCGTATGGCCGTCGAGGCGCACGTGTACCTTGTGCATCTGGTTGAGCATGGCGATGGCCGTGGAGATGTCGGCACCACGCTCGCAGACGAAGTGGGTGAGCATGTCCATGGCCTCTTTGTCGTCGAAGCGCACGTCGAGGTTGTAGTTATGGGCCAGGTCGGTGACGATGTTGCGCAGTGGCTCGTGGTCGTAGTACAGGTATCCGTCGCGCCAGTTGGTGTAGGGCAGCAGGTCGACGCGGCGGCATGTCGCCGTGCCCTCGCCCACCGCCACCTGCTCGCCTGGCACGATGCGCTGGCTGAAGTGGGGAGCCTCAACGCCCACGCTGCCCGTGACGAGCGTCACCGTGACACCGCCGCGGTCGTGGCTGTTGACGTTGAACTCTGTGCCATACACCGTCGTGGTGACGCCACCGGCATGCACGATGAACGGATGTCGCTCGTCGTGCTTGACGCGGAAGTAGGCCTCGCCGTCGAGGATGACGACGCGCTTGCCGTTGATATACTGTGGCGAGAAGCTCAGCTCGCTGCCCGTGTGTACATAGGCCACGGAGCCGTCTGGCAGCGTGATGTCGGCGCTGCATCCGTAGGGCACGGAGAGCAGCCGTCGCGAGCCGTCGGCCTGCTGGAGCATGTACGCCTCCTTGGGGATGGTCAACCGGTTGGTGCTGGCGGTGAAGGCCTTTGCCGCTGTCTTGCCGTCGCTGATGGTGGCATAGCGTGCGTGGCGCGCCTTGTCGGTCATGGCCATCGCCTTCGGTTCCGTCTTCAGCCCGGGTTTGCGCACCCATACCAAGGCCAGCGCAGCTGCGGCGGCGAGCAGTGCGCCGATGGCTATCGTGCGGGCCTTGCGGCTGCGGTGCTGTGTGGCTCCCGCCGTGTGGCGCGCCTTGAACGCCTTGAGCCTCCCCTCCACGTCGATGGGAGCCTGCTCCTTGAGCAGCACACTGCGCAGGTCGCACACGTCCTGATAAGCCTCGTCGAGCGCGGCACTGTCGCCAGAGGCCTCCTGCGCCGAAGCCGCGGAGGCCGCACGCGTGCCGTCGGCGGAGGCGTCGTGGGGCGCCTCGCCGTCGGTCTCGTCCTGTCCTGCCAAGTCGAGGGCGTGGAGCAGGAGGGCATCGCTGTCTGTCGTATTGTCTTTGTCTTGCATCTTAGGATGTCGTTATCATTTTAATCCATATACGTTCGAGGCGGGCGAAAGGGGTATGGAGTTAGTTTTTTTTTAGAGTTTTACCAATGGTGCTTCTTCCTCATCTCTCGGATGGTCTTGAGGGCTTTCACCATGTGCTTCTTGACGGTGCTGACGCTGATGCCCATCATCTCGGCCACCTCTTTATATTTCTTGCCATCGACATAGCTTGCCAGGAGAATGGAGCGCGTGGGCTCGCCGATGGTGTCGAGGACGTGCTTGACGATGCGCTCACGGTCGGCTTGCAGGTCGTAGGCGCGCTCGTCGATGTACTGCTCGCTGTGGTGGGCCACGAAGTTGGCATACCGCTGCCGCTGCTGCTGATGGCGCAGATGGTCGATGCATCGGTTGCGCACCTGGGTGTAGAGCAGGGCACGCACCGTGTCGGGATGCACGTCGCCGTGGAGAGACCACAGCTGCTCGAAGGCGCCCTCCACGATGTCGTGGCAGTCGTCGTCATCAAGCACATACTGACGGGCAAAATAGAACAGCGGCTCGTAGTAGGTGCGGAACAACATGTCGAAGAGTTGCTTATCTTCCATGCTTTCTCTATCACTCATTCATTATTTGGCCTACAAAGTTAACGCTTTCTTCAAAAAAAACACGCTCAATCGTAACCTTTCTTTGCAATCATACGTATACTTGGTAACAATTCATTAAAAAGTAAGAGCGATTAGTAATAAAACACAAAGGACTATGAGACAAAGATGCCTACGAGGAATCCTCATCCTGATGATGACTGCCTGCTGCCTGCTGTCCACATGGGCACAAGGCGGGGTGAGGCTAAGCATGACTTTCCGCAACGAGTCACTGCCGGGAGTATTGTTGCGGTTGGAGAAAAACTCCAGCTACAAATTCCTTTTCACCTACGAGGACCTGGAGCCCTACCGCGTCAGTGGTGTGGTACACGACGCCACACTCTTCCAGATTGTCGACTATGTGCTGCGCGGCAAGCCACTGAGCTATACCGTCCAGGGCAAGTTCATCAACATCGTCAAGGGGCAGAAGAGCGCTGTCAAGGTCGAAAAGGGCAAGATGCAGACGGTGGGAGGCTATGTCTACGACGCGAAGACCAAGGAGCCCATCATCGGCGCACAAGTGAAACTTGTTGGCTCCAATATTATGGCTGTCACCGACATCAACGGTGCTTTCTCCTTTGACTATTTCCTCACAGACGGCGGAAGCGTGCAAGTGAGCTATGTAGGTATGCAGACACGCGTCGTACCCTTGCAGAAAGAGATGAAGATCGGACTCAACGAAGACACCCAAACGCTCGACAACGTGGTCGTCACCGGCATCTTCCGGAAAGCCAAGGAGAGCTACACGGGCTCGGTGAGCACCGTCAGCAAGGAGCAGCTGCAGCAGTTCCGTGGGCAGAACCTGCTGCAAACACTGAAGAATGCAGATGCCAGCATCAACTTCTCCATCGACAACATCAATGGCTCCAACCCCAACAACCTGCCCAACATCAACATCCGCGGCAACTCCTCGCTGCCCACCAGCGTGGAGGCCTTCAACTCCGGGCAGAAGAACAACCCTAACACGCCGTTGATCATCATGGACGGCTTCGAAATCTCGCTCTCCAAACTCATGGACTACAACGATGAGGAGATCGAGAGCATCAACATCCTCAAAGATGCTGCCGCCACTGCCATCTACGGCAGCAAGGGCGCCAATGGTGTCATCGTCATCGTCTCGAAACAGCCTGAGCCGGGCAAACTCAAGGTCAACGCCGAGGCCAGCCTGCAACTCGAGATTCCTGACCTGACGAGCTATCATCTGCTCAACGCCAGCCAGAAGCTCGAACTCGAGAAAAAGGCCGGGCTTTACGACCACACCTATATCTTAGGCAACGAGCGGGAGCTGTTGCTGAAGGAGGCCTACCAGAAGCGTCTGCGTGACGTGCTCTGCGGCGTGAACACCGACTGACTCTCTAAGCCTGTGCACACCGGCGTGGGACAGCGTTACAACCTCAGGTTGGAAGGCGGCAGCAAGGAGTTTCGCTGGAGCACCGACGCACAGTGGAACGACATTCAGGGGGCCATGCGTGGCTCTGACCGCAAGACGTTCAATGGAGCCATCACCTTATTATATAAGTACCGCACGCTGACCTTCCGCAACTACACCTCGGTAGGCATCAACAACAGCCAGGAGAGTCCCTACGGCAGCTTCTCAGACTATGTCACACTGGAGCCCTACGACTCGCCCTACGACGAGAACGGCAAGATACGCAAGTTCTTCGACCCCTTCTTTGCATGGTACGCACAGAAAAGCAACCCCCTTTACAATGCCACGCTGGGCGGCTTCGACAAGAGCAACTACGAAGAACTGACCAACAACTTCTCCGTCGACTGGAACATACTGCCCGAGCTGACGTTGCGCGGACAGCTCGGCATCTCGCACACGACCACCGAGAACAAGTTCTTCCGCTCACCCGATGACACGTATTACCTCAGCTCCGACAACTCGGAATACCGCACGGGCACAGGCTTCCTGCGCCGTGGCTTCTACCGCTACGGCAACGGCAAGACCACCACGTTCAACGCCGACGTCACCCTGGCCTACAGCAAGATCTTCCACGAGGTCCACAGTCTCTACGCCGGACTCAACTGGAGTCTGCTGACCACCAACTACGATGGCTTCACGTCGGCCTACGAGGGCTTCGCCTCCGACGACCTGCCCAACATCGGCAACGCACGGCAGTATGCCCAGGACGAGCTGCCCTCAGGCAGCAACTACAAGCAGCGGCAGTTTGGCATCACCGCCAACGTCAACTATACCTACAACAGCCGCTACTATCTCGACCTCTCCTATCGCATCGACGGCAACTCCACCTATGGCAGTGACAAGAAGTATGCGCCCTTCTGGAGTGCGGGTATCGGTTGGAATATCCACCAGGAGAAGTGGTTCCGCAACACATTTGTCAACATGCTGCGGCTGAAAGCCTCCTACGGTGAGACTGGTGCTGCTTCTGGAGCTACCGAAACCGATGCTTACACCTATTATAAATATGTCACCGATAACCGCTACATGGCTTGGAATGGTGCCGTGCTCGGCGGATGGGGCAACCCCAACCTGAGTTGGCAGAGCACCAAGGAGTGGAATATCGGTACCGAGTGGGGACTGTGGGACAACCGCGTCAAAGGCTCTTTCGAGGTATATAGCAAGAAGACCGATGACCTGCTGTCGTCCATGGATCTGCCACTCGACATGGGCTTTAGTTCCTATACGGCCAACGTGGGCTCGGTGAAGAACTGGGGCTGGGAGGCTGCCGCCAACGTCTATGTCATCCGCAACGAACGGCAACGACTCAACTGGATGATAGGCGGGCAACTCGTCTACAACCACAACGAGATTGCCAGCCTCTCACAGGCCATCAAGGCGCAGAACGAGGCTTACATGGCAGCCGATGCCAACAACGAGAGTGCCAGCGGCATACAGAACCTTTTCTTTGAAGGCTATCCCCAAAACTCGATATGGGCCGTGCGCTCGGCGGGCATCGACCCCAGCACAGGCAAGGAGATGTACTACGACCGCAACGGCAACATCACCGACACCTGGCACGCTCGCGACAAGGTCTACTGCGGGAGTGCTGATCCAAAATACCGCGGCAACCTCAATACGATGCTGCAGTGGCGCGACCTCACCGTCAACGTCTCCTTCGGATATTACTGGGGCGGAAAGATGTACAACTCCACACTGCGCGACCGCGTGGAGGTGACACGCTACGAAATTCAAAACAACAATGTGGATGAGCGCGTGCTCTCACAGCGATGGTATCAGCCGGGCGACGTGACGTTCTTCGGCAAGCTCAGCAACGACAAGCCAAAGGCTACCTCACGCTATGTCATGGACAACAACGTGCTGGAGCTGCAGAGCGTCAGCGTGCAATACAAGCTCCACAACGACTGGATGCTCCACCATATGAAGTTGCAAACGGCCATCCTTGCCCTGAACATGAGCGACCTGGTACACTGGGGGTCCATACGCATGGAGCGCGGTACCAGCTATCCCTTTGCGCGCAACATACAAATGAGTCTGAAATTAATGTTTTAATAGCTTCTTCCATCATGAAACACACCTTATTATATAGTACACTCCTGTTGGCCGCCACGATGTTCTTGGGCAGTTGCAGCGACTGGCTCGATGTCAAAGGCGAGAACATCAAGAAGGAAGTCGACCAGTTCGATTCCTATAAGGGATTCCGCGACGCCTTGACGGGATGCTACATGCAGATGGCCTCCACCGACACGTACGGCCAGCGGCTGACGATGACCGACATCGAGGACCTCGCCGACTTGTGGTATTGCACGGCTGATCTCGAGACCGCGCGCCCTACATCTTATTATCTCCACCACCACAACTACGACAAGGACTATGCACGCGCGGCTGTTAAGGCCATCTACGCACAGCTCTTCAAGACCATCGCCTCGGCCAATGTGGTCATCAAGAACGTGGAGGAGAAAGGCGGTAACATCGGCGACGACAGCAAGCGCAACATGATCCTCGGCGAGGCCTATGCCATCCGGGCTTATTGTCAGCTCGACGTGCTGCGTCTCTTCGGCCCGTGCCCTGCCGACAGTGCGTCCTCTGCGGTCAAGCTCCCCTACTCTTTCACCACCAGCGTCAAGGAGATGCCGGCCTACTACAGCTTCCACGACTACGTGGCATTGCTCGACAAGGACCTCGACCAGGCACTGGCCTTGCTCAAGGGCAGCGACCCCATCTTCTCCAACACCTTCGCTGCGCTCAACGCTCCGAGCACGGATGTCGACGACGACTACACCTATTACCGTCAGGCACGCTTGAACTACTGGGCTGTGAAGGCACTGCAGGCCCGCGAGAGTCTTTATTTGGGTAGGAAGCAACAAGCCCATGACCAAGCATTGGAAGTCATCAATGCCAAAGGTGCTGACGGTAATGCGCTCATCAAGCTCAGCGGTATACAGGATCTGGCCCAGGGCTACAATGCACTGCCCTCGGAATGTCTGTTCTATCTAAGCAAATACGATGTGAATACCTATGCCAACAAAGTCCTTGCGGGAGCAAACACTGGTCAGGCAAGAAACGACATATACTATATTACCTCCGATATGCTTCAAAGTCTCTATAGTTCCCTTCCTGGTGCTACGGCTTCCCACAACCGCTATCTCAACGAATGGTTCCGCACTCGCAAGGATCCACAGTGCAAGATCTGTCCCACCATTACCAAATATTGGTATGATACTGACCAGGACTACACTCAGAACGTTCTGGCCACTAAGTTGCAGATCATCCCCATGCTGCGTCTCTCAGAGATGTATCTCACTGCCATGGAAAGCAGCGAGTCGCTCAGCGAGATACAACAGCTATACGATAGCTACATGAGTCAGTGTGCCTTCACGCTCTACCAGCCTTTCACCTCTGTCGCCCAGGCTCGTGAGGAAATCATCAATGAATGGCGACGCGAGTTTTTTGCAGAAGGGCAGATGTTCTATGTCTATAAGCGACTGAAAACTGACAAGCTGTGGAATGGAGAGGAGATGAAGGCTGACAACTATGTCGTTCCATTGCCGCAGACTGAGTATGATCCCAATTCCGTCTCCAACAATTAAACATAGATCTACCATGAGAAAAAATATAATATCTTATACGCTGCTCTTTCTGCTCACGGCACTGTTGGGTAGCTGTGAGAAAGACCTGCCGCTCTATGACGAGCAGGTGAGCCGCATCAACTTCTATTATCCCAACGTCACCACCGAGACCATGGACAGTGCGCTGACGCGGACAGCCTATTCCTTTGTCTTCAATGCGGAAAATGTCAAAAGCGATACCGTCTGGCTCGAAGTGGAAACCATGGGATTTGTCGCGGATCATCCCCGGGCGGTTAGACTTGTTCAAGTTGACACTACCGCCAACAATGCAGTAGCCGGTAAGCACTATGTTGCCTTTGATGATCCTTCTCTGGCCGCTTACTATCAGATTCCCACTGGAAAAGCACGCGCCAAACTGCCTGTCGTGCTGCTGCGTGACGCATCGCTCAAGGATACTAGCGTCGTGTTGAAGATACAGCTCGCCGCCAACGAGAACTTCCAGCCTGGTTATCCCGTCTATCAGACGCGTGTGATCACCTTCTCTGACCGTCTCTCTGAGCCTTCGGCATGGAGCAAGCCACGCTACTACGATCCTAAATACCCCGAATGGGGTACCTACACGCTGTCGGACTACTTCGGGGCTTACGGACCTGTGAAGCATCGCTTCCTCATCGAGACAACGGGCAAGAAATGGGATAACGACTACATCGAGGAACTCATCAATGGTGATTCCAATTATCTGACCTATCTCATACAGGAACTGCAAAAGGATCTCGATGCCCTCAACGAAAAAAGAAAGGCGCAAGGACTCGACGTGCTGAAAGAGGCAGACGGTACGCCTGTCGTCATTCAGCAACAGTAATAAAAAGCATCATTAAACAGCATCTACAATTATGATACATACTAAATGGATATTCACTGCGCTTGCCTTGCTGCTCACCCTTGGTGCCTGCACCGATGACGACAGCACACAGGCAGACTATAGCCGCGTCAGCGACATCGCCATCAGTGGACTCGAAAACAGCTATGCTGCCACGGCATACCTTGGCGAACATCTTAAAATCAACCCTATCATCACCACCAAGAACAGCGATGATGACATGACCTACCAATGGTTGCTATACAGTAGCAAGACAGGAACCGTCGTCAACGGCGATACCATTCGCCCCACGGTCATCGCCAACACACGTGATCTCGACTATGAGGTGGCTATGGCGCCGGGTGCTTACCAGTTGCGCTTGTTGGCTACCGACAAACAGACCGGCTACACAGTTTACGCTACAACCGACCTCTCGGTGTCTACCAGTTTCTCTGAAGGATTCTACGTCCTCAAGGAGACTGCTGGCGGCAATACCGAGCTCGACGAGCTGACTGCAAAAGGAATGGAAGCGCACGACCTGCTGACAAAGACTGATGGAAATAGCCTAAAGGGGAAGCCTGCTTCAATTTGGCCGATCTATGACATCGACTATATCAATCCCGATGACAAGAGCATCGCACAGACCAATGCACTCGCCATTGTCACTGATGATGGTGATGCCATCGTGAAGCGCACGACTGACTTCCGCTCTGTCTTCGACCGCAATAATTTGTATTATGGCAAGATGGATGACTCCGAAAAGATTTATGGCTTCTTTGCCACAGACGTAGGATATCACTATCTGGTCACTTCAAGCGGTCTGCGCTATACCACCTCAACGGGCAAGAGCACTGGACAGTATGGCAATCCTGTCAATACTGTCGGAGGCAGTGCGCACATCGCTTGCGACATCACGTCCTATGGAAGTTCTATGGTGTGGGATGAAAAAGCTCAGAGCCTGATGGTCACAGACTACAATGGTAATGCTTCTCCGCTGACCTTCAAAGATCAGTCGGGTGAGGAACTTACGCAGAATCTCAATGGATTCTCCTGCCGTCATATAGGTTATAATCTGATGAACAGAAAGGGAACTTTCACGGCTGTGCTCTCCAACGGAACCAAGAGTTATCTCTATCTTGTTGCTCCCACGTTCTCGGGTACGTTTCTATCAGCACGCAAACAATTGAGCGACGACAGTCATCTCGCCCATGCCACCAGTATCAGCACATGCGGAAACATGGCGAAGTATATCTATTGCATCGACAACGGTAGACTCTACGCTGTCAACTTCGCCGAAGACAACTTGCCGGAAACAGAACTCTATCCCGAAGGCATCGGCAGCGACGAGACCATCAACTTCGTCACCAACCAGTTCTGGAAAGGCGGCATCAGTGGCGGCAAGACTTTTGACTATCTCATCGTAGGCACACAGAAAGGCAATCAATACACGCTACGCTTCTACGAGATGAACGGCGGAGCACCGGTAGGAAAACCGGTAAAAACTATCAGTGGTGAAGGTAGCGTGAAGATGGTCAGATATGTCTATACCAATTTCAACACCAGAGACTGGGGATTTCTTATCAATGCATACAGTATCACCGATTAGTGTTGAGAGGGAATTCCATCGCTTTCCGAAGGCTTTTCTCACAAACTGAACACTCGGAACACACATGGTCTACAATAAAATTATCACAAATTTAATCATACTTTTAGAATGAAGAAGATTACTATTGTATTTCTTATGCTGGTTATGGCCTTAGGCCTGCAGGCACAAACAAACTTTCGTAAACTCAGCTTTGATCAAGGCATTGAAGCCGCAAAAAAGGAGAACAAACTGCTCTTTGTTGATTTTCACACATCCTGGTGCGGTCCCTGTAAGCACATGGCACGGGAAGTGTTCCCTCAGAAAGAAGTGGGCGACTACATGAACAGCCACTTTGTCTGCCTGGCCATCGATGCCGAGAAGGGTGAGGGTGTGGCACTCGCCAAGACCTACAAGGTGACTGCTTATCCCACTCTGGCGATTATCAACCCCGACAAGAGTCTGAAAGGTACGGTCATCGGCTACCGTGATCCACAACAGCTCACCAATGAGTTGGAGAGAATCACCAATCCAAAGATGAGTCCCGCTGTTCTTAAGGAGCGCTTCGGCAAGGGAGAGCGCACACCGGAGCTGGTGTCTGCCTATGCCGCTCTTGTCTATGATGAGGGCTATCAGAGCAGAGACCGCAAGAAATATGAACAGGCAAGAGTAACCTCTGACAGCATCGTGAACAGCTATTTCTGTGGATTGAAAGACAAGCAGCGCCTGGATCCTGCCAACAAATTCGTGTATATGTCTTATTCACGTGATGTCTATGGACCTGCCATGCAATACATGATCCATCACCTCGACAAGATGACAGCTTTCGGACGTGCTGATCTCGACAGTGTGGTAAAGGAAAACTATTATCAGGCTGTGGCAAGTGCTTTGTGCCACAGCAAGGCAACCAACGCACAGATCGACAGTCTGGAGAATGATTTGAAATTTCTTCAACTCAACAATGACGGCAAATACGACGTTGCGCTGAAGATGGCACGTGCCTATCGTGCAGGCAATATGGACGAATACATCGACTTCGCCCATCGCTCTTTCACTAAGTTGCCAAGTAATTTGCGAACCTATTATGCCGAGACCTTTGCAGGCTTGTTCAAGAACTGTGATACAGCTACAAAGAAACGTGCAGCTTGGATCGTTCGCGATGGACTGAGCATCCTGCCTTCAATTACCATCTACTTCGCTTCTGAACAGTTGCGCACGCTGGAAGGCAGTGGATACGACGACCCCGTAAGAGAGTAGCACACCACCACTTTCCAAATGCCTGCGGCGTTCTGACGAACGAAAATGTAATGTCTTGTAATTGGGGGAGATGCCATGAGAGCGTCTCCCCATTTGCTTTGAGCACCTCCGTTGAGCAAGAGGCTCCACGGCCATCAACGGACAATTGCTTGTTATCCTCATTAATGATGATATTTTCTTGCCTATTTCGTTGGAGATATGGAATCTTTTCCGTATCATTGCCGTGTAATGCTTAAACCCAAAAGCCTATGAACGTTCATAAGCTGACATCGTGGACAAACATCTTTTCTTATCGGCAGAAAGTGTGGCTGCTGGTACTGGGAGGCGTGATAGTGGGACTGCTGTTCCTCTACCTGCTGCGTATGCACACCTATCTCGTTGGCGACGACACGGCTGCCCACTAACATCAAGCGTGTCATCGTCTACTACATCGACATCACAGACCGCAACGACATCGAACAGTTCATCAAAGAGCAGAACGACCAGACAACCATCGAGATAGAGCTCCGTGACCTGAAGCAGTTCCTCGACGACATCGTGGTGGAGGACGACGCTGAGTGGACGGTCAGCGAGACACACGACGCTCTGTTCACGGGATGGAAGGTCACCATCAACAGCTTTCACAGCGACCGCGTGCTGAAAAAGATAGAAGAGGTGAATCTCAAGGGTGAACAGCAGGTGCTCCAACAGAAAAGCAAAGGCAAGGAGAAGAAGTTTGTGCCGATCACCATCAGCGACGAGGGACTGGAGACCATCGAGTGGATAAGCCTCGACTGTGAGAATGCTGAAAAAAGCCTGCCGTGGCACAGCGACGTGGAGATCAAACGCGATCACTTAGGGCGTGTTTGCCTCAATGGCAAGAAGACGGATGAGTTCTGGGACGGCTCTATACGCTGCGACAAGAAACCACTACGCATGAAAATTCGCAATATCTGTGGCGACGAAACCGTCTGGACGCTATAGGAGACAGATCTCGCTCAGTTGCCTGTCATCATCTTGTAGAGGCACCTCCAGCGTATCTCATAAACAGCGTGTTAGCTTGTGCTCAGAAAATCAATCAGAAATTCACGGCAGCGTGCGTGAAATGAAGATTATTTCGTATCTTTGCAAGTAAAATGGAGGAAGCTCACGTTGCCTCTTCCCGTTGAAAGATATGAGCTTGGACGATTTCTATACGGATGAACCGATCGATTACGGACAGTCTGACAGTAGTGGCGACACTGACTTTCAGACGGATGCTTCTGAGGATATGTCCTATATTGACAGCGTTCACAATTGGGACTACTTTGAGCCAGAAGAAGATGAACTCCTGCCTTGGGAGTCTTCGGACATAGCGGCCTCGGCCGATATGGGCGGACAACCCAAGAAGATCGTGGAACTTTTGGAGATGATCCGCCGCCAACCCTGGCAGATCACGCGGGAGAAGAACTTCTATGAGCAGGCTCTTTTCATGGCCAACTATACTGACAGTGCCGACATCGTGCCGTTCCAATGCTATTTTCCCGTCTACAACGACATGAGTGTGGCGCAGCTGCGCAGCTATTTCACCATCCGCAAGATGTGGCGGCAGGGCAAGTTTCCTGATGTACCGTTGAGCTATCTCTTTGTCTATGTCTATGAGACGCTGATGCAGATCGGCATCCACCAGCCGGAAGAAGGATATGAGATCTTGCAGGAGATGCTTGCCGCTTACCGGACTACCTATGCCAACCTGCAGCGCTATCTCGGCCCGTGGCTACGCGACTATGTCGTCTACTACAATCTTTCGCCACGTTTCCAGGAGGCCTTCGCCGACGAGTGGCACAACGACGCACTCGCTGCCACGCTATCCGACTATAAGAATGCGAAAGACTCCATGCTCCTCGATGCTCTGATCCAGCTCAGCGGCTACGACCCTACGGCTAAAGTGCTGTTCAAGAAAGTTCCCGAGAAGGCAACAGCCTGCATGACCGCCGTGCTTCGCGCCATCATCCCCGTAATAGAGCATTCCTGTCATCATCGCATCGAGACCTTCTGCCTGGGCTCCCGCACGCGCCGTCAGGTGAGAATGTTTGCCAATGCGGTCTTCTACAACCCACGGCCCGTGCGCACTGCTGAGATCCGGGTGTCGCCCCGTACGCGCTACTTCTGCCAGGGAGGACTGTGGGCTAAGGATGTCTTTATCTGTAATCAGCCACTAATACGCCGCACGTTCACCGCCATCTTCCATGAGGCCGACCGGCAGATGAGAATCGACTTGGGCATCAAGCCCATGCTCAAACCGGGGATAGGAGCTGCGCCCTATGCCGCTGTCATCAAAGACGCTGTCAGCCAGTGGATGGAGCATGAGCGCGCCGAAGAAGCAAGAAAGGAGGCCGAGCGCCGGCGCGTCTCCATCGACTTCTCGAAACTGAAAAAGATCAGAAGCGATGCCGAGGTGGTGATGGAGAAGCTCGCCAGCGATGAGTCAGAGCCTTTAACACCCATCAACACCATGGAGACGATAGCACCTGCGGAGCCCGTAGCGCCTGTAGAATCCACGGCGACGACGGAAGCAGCAGAGCCTGAGAAGACTCCTGAGCCTTTGAAGCCTACAGCGCCTTTGAAGGATATAGACTCCATGACACCAACAACTACCGCTATTTCTCAAGCCGCTTCCCCCGGCCTTGCCTTTCTCCGCCTCTTCCTCTCCGGCGGCGACTGGCGGAGCTTCCTCCGCGACCACCATATCCCCGAAGGCGTCATGGTGGAGCAAATCAACGACAAAGCCATGGACAGCATCGGCGACATCGTGCTCGAAGACGACGGCAACGGACTGAAACTCATCGAGGACTACCGCGAAGATGTGGAGCAATGGCTGAAAGAAGACAGTTGAACGCTCTTCCTGACCTCTCTCTCCTGATAGATAAAATGAAAGAATGACAATGACAAACAGAAATATTCCTCCGCGCCGTATCGCGCAGAGCATCATCAACTCACTCAAGGGCGGTGTCGTGCCGCGCGTGGGACTGCCCTACGTCACCGTAGGCCGCCGCAAGGAAATCGAAGCCTTGCTCCATGATGTGGAGATTGTGGGCGAGGGCGGTGCCTCCTTCCGCTTCATCGTCGGCAAATACGGTTCGGGCAAGTCCTTTCTCTTGCAGACCATCCGCAACTATGTCATGGACCGCAACTTTGTCGTCGTCGACGCTGACCTCTCTCCCGAGCGGCGTCTGCACGGCAACCAGGGGCAGGGTCTGGCCACCTACCGCGAGCTGATTCGCAACCTCAGCGTGAAGTCGAAGCCTGAGGGCGGTGCCTTGCCCATGGTCCTCGACCGCTGGATCAACTCCGTACAGACGGCGACAGCGCAGCAGGAACAGCTCAGCATGGATGCGCCGGGCTTCAATGAGGCCGTGGAAGCGCATATCATGGCTGTTATCCGGCAGATGCAGGACCTCGTCCATGGCTTTGACTTCGCCCGGCTGCTGACGCTCTATTTCCGCGCCTTTGTCAATGGTGACGATGAGCTCAAGGGCAAGGTGCTGAAATGGTTCCGCGGGGAATACGCTACGAAGACAGAGGCACGACAGGAGCTCGGGGTGACGGTCATCATCTCCGATGACGACTGGTATGACTATCTCAAGCTCTTTGCCTTCTTCTTCCGCCAGGCAGGCTACAACGGACTAATGGTCTTCATCGATGAGCTGGTCAACATCTACAAGATCCCCAACGCTATCTCGCGGCAATACAACTACGAGAAGATTCTCACCATGTATAACGATGCGCTCCAGGGCAAGGCACAGTATATCGGTACCATCATGAGCGGCACGCCCCAGTGTGTCGAGGACCGTCACCGCGGCATCTACAGCTATGAGGCCCTTCGCTCGCGCCTGGCCGAGGGCAAGTTCTCGCAGCAGGGCCATCAGGATCTCCTCGGTCCTGTGCTGCGTCTCCTGCCGCTCACCAACGAGGAGATGCTCGTTCTGGCCGAGAAGCTCGCCGACATCCATGCCGCCCTCTATGGCTATGAGCGTACGGTGACCGACAGCGACCTCGCCACCTTCATACAAATAGAGTACAACCGTATCGGCGCCGACGGCAACATCACGCCGCGAGAGGTCATCCGTGACTTCATCGAATTGCTCGACATCACCGTCCAGAACCCGGGCAGCAGCGTCAGCGATATTCTCCACAGCGACGCATTCGCCTATGCAGGTCCCGAACTAGAGCAGCAGAAGGAGCAGAGCACCGGCGGAACCGACTTTGCCGAGTTTACGCTATGAACATCTTCGCACGATATTCTCCTGCCATCCAGCACTATATCTATGAAGAGGGCTGGCAGGCGCTCCGCGCCATCCAGGCTGCGGCAGGCGATGCCATCTTCAACACCGAGGCCAATGTCCTGCTCTCGGCCTCCACGGCGGCGGGCAAGACCGAGGCGGCTTTCTTCCCTATCATCACGCTGTTGCAGGAGCAGCCACCGACTTCCATCGGCTGTCTGTATATCGCACCGCTGAAAGCCCTCATCAACGACCAGTTTGTGCGGCTCAACGACATCTGCCGCGAATGTGGCGTGGAGGTCTGGCACTGGCACGGCGACGTGTCGCAGGAACAGAAGAAAAAGCTGATGCGACATCCTTCGGGCATCCTGCAGATCACGCCGGAGAGTCTTGAAGCCATGCTCATGCACCGCCACTCGCAGATACCGTCGCTCTTCGGTGACCTGCGCTTTGTGGTCATCGACGAGATCCACTCCTTTCTTCGTGGCGATCGTGGTGGTCAGACGCTCTGTCTCTTGGAGCGGTTGCAGCGACTGGCTGGGGTCATTCCGCGGCGCGTGGGGCTCTCGGCCACGATTGGCGACTTGAAGATGGTGGGCAACTTCCTGTCCGCCGGGACAGGGCGCGGCACGGTCATACCACGTATCAAGGCACCGGGAGCGAAATGGAGAATCTCGGTGGCACACTTCTTCAACAATGGGGAACAGGCTTCCTACCCGTCGGCGGAAAATCGCGTAGCGCTGCCCGAAGAGCAGACCTCCATCACAGGCAGTATCCTTCGGGGACATTACGATAAGGAGAAAATCAATGGCTACGACCCCTTCCAAACCAACGTGGAGCCGTCGCGCCCTTCTGAAGCGCGCAGGGAGATGAAATGCGGCAGTCCGCTCAACATGAATGACGATAATGCCAACGCACGCGCTACTAATGATAATAAGGCCCGCTTGGATGCGGAGCAAAACGGCCCGCTGGCCTCAGCAGCCGATCCGGGCTTGCTCTATATCTTCAACCACACGCGTGGACATAAGTGTCTTGTCTTCTCCAACTCTCGTGAGGAGTGCGAGACCGTGTGCGCTACGCTGCGGATGTACTGTGAGGCGGTGCATGAACCCGACCGTTTCCTGATTCATCACGGCAACCTCTCGACGAGCTACCGCGAGAGTGCGGAGGAGGAGATGAAACGCGAGGACTCGCTGGCCACCGTGTGTACCACGTCGACCCTGGAGTTAGGCATCGACATCGGGCGTCTGGAACGCGCTTTTCAGATCGACGCCCCTTTCACCGTCAGCTCTTTCTTGCAGCGCATGGGACGGACGGGCCGTCGGGGGTCACCTTCGGAGATGTGGTTCGTCATCCGTGAGGACCACGCCGAACAGCGCGCGCTCATGCCCGAGACGATACCCTGGAAGCTCTTGCAGGCCATTGCTCTGATAGAACTCTATCTGAAAGACCGGTGGGTGGAACCACCGCGCACGGGGCGGCTGCCTTACTCCCTGCTCTATCATCAGACGATGTCCACACTGGCATCGGGAGGGGAGATGACGCCGGCAGAGCTCGCCCGTCGCGTGCTGACGCTGAGCTATTTCCGGGGTATCTCGCAGGATGACTACCGCACGCTGTTGCGCCATCTGCTTAAGATTGACCATATCGAGACGACGGAGCGTGGCGGGCTCATCGTCGGACTCAAGGGGGAGCGTGTGGTCAACAACTTCAAGTTCTATGCTGTCTTCCAGGACAATGAGGAGTATAAGGTGCGCTGTGAGTCGCAGGAACTGGGCACCATCGTCAAGCCGCCACCCGTGCGCGACAAGATTGCCATTGCCGGCAGGGTGTGGGTCGTCGAGGAGGTGGACCGCAATCGCCATGTGGTCTATTGCCATCCCGTTAAGGGTATTGTGCCTGCTTATTTCGGCGACGAGCCCGGCGACATCCACACGAGGATCTTGGAGAAGATGCACGATATACTGGCACCGGCGTCAGCAGCTTTCCATCGTGAAGAGGCTGCGGATCAGCAGAGTGGTCAACGGCTGATGGCAGATCATGCCTTGCTGCCCCATGCACGTGCCCGTCTGGCACAGGCGCGTGATGCCGCCGCGAAGTCGGGGCTTGGCATCAGATGGCTGCTGCCGTTGGGCGGACAGATGTACGCGCTCTTCCCATGGTTGGGCAGCTATGCCTTCCTGGCCATGGAGCGTTTTCTGAGGATTCGCTGTGGCGAGCGGATGGGACTGAAGGGCTTTGACTCGGTACGGCCTTATTACATGCAGTTCACCATGTCGGTGTCGCCCGAGGAGTTCTTTGCCATCCTTGCCGATGAGATAGGGAAGCCGCTTGATGCCATGGAACTGCTCTATCCCAACGAGACCCCCGTCTTCGACAAATACGACGACATCCTGCCCGTGGAGCTCACGCGCAAGGGCTTCGCCTATGGTGTCCTTGACGTCAAGGGTATGACGAACAGAGTGCGGCAGATGTGCCTCCTGCAAATACGCTGACGCACCTTTCTGGTACCGTCAATCATCCCTGTAAGTGAAGGAAAATAGTCCTGTACGGGCTTTAGCGCCAATGGAGCTCTCCTGGCACAGCGGATATTCTCCGTGGAATTATGGTGAGAGGATACAGAAATTTTCTGTAAGCTGTTTGAAGCGAAAGAGTAATTCTGTATATTGTACAGGCTTCTCCAATGTGTGGGCATCCATTCCTACTAACTTCTGTAAGCGATTCAGCGAAGAGATCTCATTTCCGACCCACGGAAAATATCCACTGCACACTTTTTTCTTTTAACGCGCCATCTACGATGCCATCAAGAATATAAACGAATATCGAGAATATATATTCGTTATATTCAGATATATTCTTGATTCCGCGTAGCGGAACGTTAACTTAAAAATGTATCATAGTTAGGCCACTGAGAACAGCGGCTTCCGGGAGGTCCGCTGCCCTCAGCGGACAACATTGCAACTGAAGCCACGTGCTAATCTGACATATGTTGGACTAACAATTGATAACAGCACGTAGATGTGGTAGTGTGTTTCTACGTTACTTTGTATTCTCTTTTTTCTTTTAACGCGCCATCTACGATGCCATCAAGAATATAAACGAATATCGAGAATATATATTCGTTATGTTCGGATATATTCTTGATTCCGCGTAGCGGAACGTTAACTTAAAAACGTATCATAGTTAGGCCGCTGAGGGCAGCGGCCCTCCCGGAAGCTGCCCTCAGCGGACATTATAGCCTTGCGAGCAAGCTCGCCGTCAAGCCCGTAGGTTGAGTCTCACCCCTTCGTGTTGATCAGGTGTGCCGATTTTCCAGTTTTCTTACCTTTACGAAGAAAGGCCGGTTCGCACATGGCGAACCGGCCTTTTCTTTGTTGGTCGTTAGGGAAGCTGCCCCACTACGGGACTATTTCACGACATATTTCTTACCGCCCCGGATGACTACGCCCTTGTAGTCTTTGCCCACGCGTTGTCCGGCGAGGTTGTAGAGGGCATTGTCGTCGCGCCGGCTGTCGGCCTTGATGGTAGTGATGGCGGTAGGAGTGCCCTTGGCGATGGCTGTCAGCTGCTGGCTGCGTCCGTCAAAGACACCATTGAAGTCATCCATGAGGAAATAGCCCGGCGTAGTCATACCCCAAGAGTTGGTGCGGCTACTGCTCAGACGGAAGGTGATACCCGTCACGTCGCCCAGTGCCGAGAGGTCGAGCCATGTCCAGTCCTTGACATAGTAGTGGTCAGCCTCGTTGTCGGAGCGATAGTCAGCGAGATAGTACGACACCGTGTCTTTCTTTGTCTCGCCATCCATGCCGATGACATCCACACGATACCAGTCACCCTTCGTGAAGGCACCCGGTGTCATGCCGTCGCCGGTGAGGATGGCATTTTGCAGATAGGAATTTGCGGCTACATAGAATCCGCTGATCGTCTTCTTACCGTCAGCGACGCTGATCTCCTCGCCCTGCGGATAGACAACGGCATAGTTCTGCGACTGTGCGTAGCCGTGACCCACACAGCTGTTGTACTGATCGTGGTAGTCCTTGAACGAAGTGTCATGCTTGCCAGTTACGCAGAAGCCAGACCAGTAGTTCCAATCGGGGGAATAGTTGTAGTGGAACACGAAACCCTTGGAGCTGAACTCCGGGTCGTCCTCGCTCAGCGGCATGATAGAGTCTGTACCGAGCTTGATGTCCTCGAAGTCGACCACAGCGTCGATATGATGCTGAACGGTGCTGACCGAAGCGTCCAGGTGACGGTCCTCAGCACCGCAGACCTCGGTGGACGTTTCGCCGAGCCAGCCCGCAGCTTGGTTCAAGCCAGTGTAGACCCGCACAAAGTCGACATAGTCGAGCAGCACGCTGTCACGGCTGACGGGATCGACAGCCCAGTCGATGTCGAAGCTACAGGCTGTGGTGTCAGCATTCGACTGATTGTCGACATAGCCGTAGTTGTAGCTCTTGAGTTTCCAAATGCCATCCACTTTTGCGGCATTGTTGGGCAACAGCGTACCTTGGAAGGTCAGCGGACTTTGCAGCCAAAGCGGGAAATATTCCTGACCATGGAACATATTTCGAGCTACTACGCCTTTTCCTCCTTGATTGTCGGTCCACGGCGTATCCTTGAGCGAGTCAATGGTGTAGGTGATCTGATAGCCAAAGACCGGCCTCTTCTGACTGTCGAGGTCGGCACTACCAGCGATCTCGTACCAGGGATCATCGGCGATGCCATTGTGGTTGACGTCCTTGCTCACCATCACGATGCCCGGCTCAGCACTGCCCTCGAAGCCGTTTCCTGCGATAAAGAAGTCACGCTGGCCATGGACGTTAGCGATGCTATGGTCGAAATGGAACGTCACATAGCCACCGTAGGCACCTAACGTAATCATTCCATTTTTGCCACCAGCGATGGCATCGGTACATTTCTGTGCCATCGTGGTGGCGTTGTCACCGGCTTCGTATTTCGGCAGCGTATTGACAAACTGCCCGGGAGCCGGTCGGTACTCGTCGACAGCCTGCAGATACTTGCTGGGTGTTGACGTACTGATTTTCTGAGCTGAAGCCGAGAGTGCCGCCAGACCAAGAACGGCTAAGAGTAAACCTTTTCTCATAAACTATATAATATAATGTGTATAACTGTTATCTCTGAATATATTTCTTTCCGTTTCTCACCACCACACCTTTGTATTGCCCGTTGACACGTTGTCCGGCAAGGTTGTAGGATGGCGCAGCCTCATGGTTCTTTGCCGCTATAGAGTTGATGGCCGTTGCGGACTGAGGCTTGACGGCCAGGATGTGAGCGGGGCTGATATATGCCTCCAACGGTCCGAAGAGAGCCTTGCCGTCAGCGGTGTAGCCATAGAGGTCACCGGCGGAAGCATAGCTCTGGGCGTCGGTGAAGTAGATGTTACCCGTGTAGGGCGACACATAGATCTCGTAGGGAGCGGTGAGCGACTTGATCTTTTGGGTGATGGCATCGTTGAAGATACCCTCGGTGACCGTCATCGTCTGCGGATCAATGGTGTTGACAAACCATGTATAGTCTCCCGTGTCGAAGGAGAATTGCGAGCCGATGGTGTAGAACTTCTTGCCGTCGGTGGTGTTGTAGGTACAGGGGAAACCGAAGATGGTGACCTTGTCGGTCTCACAGTCCAGCACGATCATCTTGGGAGGATTGTCGTAGTAGTCACCGGCTGAGTTGACACAGAGGTACTGTCCGGCTTGCGACATCTCGCTGTAGAGATTGATACATCCCGTATCTATGTTTTTGACAAGCGTCATCGTCGTGGCATCAACCACGGAAATCGTCGTCTCGTAGTCATGTCCCTCTTGGAAGGCATAGCCGCCGGTGTTGGCCACATAGAGCATGCCCTTGTAGAGCCGCACGCCCTCCGGCTCCCAGCCCACCTCGCAGGTGGCGACGACGGCTTTCGTCTTCACGTCGATCTTGGCCACATAGCCTTTGGTGAACGTGGTGGTGCCGCATTTGTGGGCATACGAGGTGACGTAGAGATACTTGCCGTCGGAGCACAGACGGCGGTTGTTGGGTACGCCCTCTGTGGCCCCGCATGCCGTGCCGTCGGGATGGATAAACTGGATGATGTTGGACCAGTTGACGGCGATGGCGATCAGCGTGTCGTTGACCTGAATGATGTCGTTGGGCGTGTCGCCGAGCTTCGCTTTGTTGATCTGACGGAACCACTGATTGGTCAGCGTGCCCGTCTTGCCGTCGTAGTACGACAGCTGTCCGTTGTCGCTTTGCCAGTTGCCCTCGTTGCAGATGATCAGATCCTCACCTGTCTGGGCGAAGGCTGCAGAGTAAAATCCTCCCTGCCAGGGCGTTCCCATTTCCCCCAAGAGTGGGGAGAAGAGCAAGGCCAGTGCAAATAACAATTTCTTTACCATAGTCGTATTGTCGTTTATCTGTTGGTTGGATGTTTTCTGTATTCCATGCTCATCACGCATCCATCATAAGCTCCATTTCACTGTGACGGCATATCGCCGTCCCGGCATAGGCCATCGCTGGATCATCTCGTAGGGCTTGTCGAAGACATTCTGGCACTCAGCCTCTATCGTGAACCAACGCAGACGGTAGCCGACCTTCACATCCATGCAGTTATAGCGGTCGAGGGGGGCGTCAATGCTGTTTTGAGCCGTCCAATAGCGCTTGTCGACGAACATATCCGAGACCGAAAGGGAGAGCCCGCGCCAGAGAAACGTGTAGATGGCCGAGAACGACCAGCGCGGCGCATAGGCCACAAAGTCGTTGTAGTCCTTGCCTCCGGGATTGGTGCGGTTGCGGTCGTCCTGATAGGTGGCAGAGAGCATGACGATATGATGCTTGAAGGTGGCGTTGACCGAGACGTCCGTACCGATGCAGCGTGTATAGCCGTAGTTGAGCATGGACCACTGAAACGACCCTTTCAGCGGCAGGCAGACGATGCGGTCTTTGACATGGTTGAAGTATCCGTCGACCTGCAGGCGCAGCCACCGATGCTCATAGGTGAAGCCCGCGTCCCACTGCTGGGTATATTCGGGTTTGAGGAATCGGTTGCCCGTGAGCGTGTAGTAGAGGTCGTTGAGCGTGGGTATGCGGAACACGCTTTTGTAGAAGGCGCGCAGCGTCCAGTCGCCGAGACGGTAGGAGGCCAGGGCATCCCACGTCCAGCGGTGCAGGGGTCCGGCTTTGCGCCGGGTGTGGTCACGGCAGTAGGTGTAGAGTGCCGTGGCGTTGAGCGACAGCCCACCGTGTCGGTAGAAGGCGGTCAGCGCGTTCTTGCTGTCTAAGCGATAGACATAGCTGAAATGCTTCATGTCGGCGGTGAGGTCGCTCCACCGCAGGTCGGGCGACAGTGAGATGCCGAAGTCCTTATAAGTATAGGAGGCTGCCAGTGCCGCGTAGGCGTCCTGCTGGTGATAGGTGACATTGCTGTGCACGCTGATATTGTTGTCGTAGTCCGAGCGGTAGTGCAGCCGGTCGTTGGCATACTTGGCGATGGCGCGCAGTCCTACGGGTCCGAAATGGTCCTGCCACGAGAGCTGCGTGAAGAAGTTCTGGTCCCACTCGCGTCCTACGTCGGTGTACTGGTCGGAGAGGCGCCGCACGATGCCGCCCGGCAGGCCACGGTAGGAGAGATAATAATAGGTGTGCCACTGCAGGGGGCCGTGGAAGAGCACGCCCTCGATGCGCATCTGGTCGAGGTCGGAATTGCGGCGCCGGCCTGTCGTGTCCTCATATTCGGTATGATAGCGGAAGGGATAGTTGCCGTCGGTGTGGATGTACTGCGCGTCGACGAGAGCCAGCCGCTTATAAGAATAGGTAATGTTGGCCTTGTGCGTGTTGAACGAGCCATAGCCGTAGCTGGCGGTGAGCGAGGTGCTGTCGGGGCGCCGCGTGCGAAGATAGATCGTCGATGCCGAGGCATATTCACTGGCGGTCATCAGCGGTTCGGTCTTGTTGGCATTGAAGAGCGACACCGACTCCAGTGTGGTCAGCGAGTATTTGCCGAGGTCCACGGTACCGTTCTGCGCGTTGGTGATGCGTACGCCGTCGAGGTAAACGCCCACGTGCTGCGAGCCGAGCGACCTGACGTTGACCGTCTTCTGTCCGCCGAGGCCACCATAGTCCTTGATCTGCACGCCGGCGAGATACTTCAGTGCGTCGGCGACATTGTTCGAGGCCAGGGCAGAGAGTTGCTCTTGGGAAATCGTCTGATGGGGCGATACGGCTTGTGTGCCTCTGGCCACGACTTCCTTCAACTGGAAGACGCTGTCGGTCATCGAGGATCGTGAAGCTCGCTTCTGAGCCTGTGTAGTCACCGCGCAGGCACATAAGCCAGTGAGCAACAGCCACTGCCTCAACTGCCGCCCTATCGCACGGATGGTGAAATGACGTTTCTTTCGCATCTGCATCGCTTTGATTATACCATGTCAGAGAATAGCCGAATCCACGCGGACTATGCTCCTTGGGTGCAATGGCAGGTCTTCTGGCTCGCAGTCGGATGGCGAACGGTCTTCCCGACAAAGCTGTCAGTGACACGTGTGTTCGCTCCTCAAAGGACTGCACACAGCAGCGGGACTGTCCGGGATTCTCACCCGGTTCCCTTTTCATCATGCTCAGCGCATGAACCAATTGCGGTGCAAAGTTACAAAAAAAATGGTATTCTCCGATTGCCCGCTGATATTATTTCCAAAAAATGGTTGCAATCTACTTAAATATTGACAAGGTTCTGTCGTCCTGCGCTTCCAATCAAGAAAGCGAAAATGAAATGAAAACCACAAAAGAGAAGAGCACAATTATATGCAACAGTAATATTCGTCTCCTCTTGGAAGTTAGAACTCCCCATTGAAGTACACTAAGGTTGATGATTAGGGAGCGATAGGACATTCTCAAAAAAGTAGCGAAAACAGGAAAAACAAAAAAAACTTCCCCGGTCTCTCCCAATGAAGGGGGAAGCCGGGGAAGGGCTTGAAAGTATAATTGGATTGAGGCTCCTTTATTGTTGAGCCTTATAGTTTTTATTTATGTGCCTTATAGTATTTCACGGCAGCCTCGACATTGGCCTTCACAGCCTTGGAGGAGTAGGTGGCTCCCGTCACGCCGTCAACGCCACTGACAGCAGAGGTCTTCTTGCCTGCATACTTGGGCAGCATGGCAGACTTCACCTTGGCGAAGATCTTCGGTGTCTCCTTGTTGGGCAGTGCCACCACCTTCACCACCTTGTTCTTCTTGATATACACCTCCAGTGGTGTGGCACCGAGATAGCCGCGCACATTCGATGCAAGCGTCGTGGTGTTGACCACATAGGTACCGTCTTTGAGCTTTGTCATCACGTTGTCACCTTTACCGGCAGCCAGCGCGGCACCGCTGACGAGCGTGGCAACAGCCACTGCGGCAATCATCATCTTGGTCTTCATCTTTGTCTTTCTTTTATCTAATATTGTTTTTGTCGGCTGCAAAATTACACAAATAGAGCCAAACAGAACACCACACCAAACGTTTTTTAAGTTAAAGAAAAACAGAGGCATACTCCGCAAAAGCTCATTGTCGTATGATCACTAACCTGGCTAACACCTCAAAAGCTAACCGCCATTACGGTAATTGCCATTACCATTTGCATATACAGAACTATTCCACGACTTCACCAAAGTTTTGCGAGGATTTTATCACCACCGCCTTTCGTTCTCTAACGGCTTTGCGGCTTTGCTTGAGCTTCTCGTCCCTTGCAGCATATCACTCCCCTCTCCCCTTGGAGAGGGGTGAGGGGGTGAGGCCGGAGAGTGTTGAGGGAAGTATGGGTGAGACTCCAATATCTCATTTTGATGTCAAGCCTTAAAAAACGTTGCGCTTCTATGATGTTTAAGCGCTTTTTTGTATCTTTGCCCAACAAAACAAATTGATAGAATTTCAGTATAACAATAGAAAATGGACAAAGAGATAAAGACAACGCCCGTTCTGCTGCTTACGGGTTACTTAGGAAGCGGCAAGACCACACTGCTGAACCGCATTCTGAAAAACGAGAAAGGCATCCGCTTCGCCGTCATCGTCAACGACATCGGTGAGGTGAACATCGACGCAAGCCTCATCCAGCAAGGCGGCGTGGTTGGCCAGGGCGACGACAGCCTCGTGGCACTGCAAAACGGCTGCATCTGCTGCACACTGAAGATGGACCTTGTCAAACAGCTCAACGACATCATCAACACCAAGCGCTTCGACTATATTGTCATCGAGGCCAGCGGTATCTGTGAGCCTGCGCCGATCGCCCAGACCATCAGCACCTATCCTCAGCTCGTCGCTCCCGCAGCGATGAAGAATGGTGCCGCGCGTCTCGACGCCATCGTCACCGTCGTCGACGCCCTGCGCATGAGAGACGAGTTCGGACTCGGCGACCACTTGCAGCAGGAGCACGGCGAGGAAGATCTCGCCAGCCTCGTGATCCAGCAAATCGAGTTCTGCAACATCATCCTGCTCAACAAGGCATCGGAGATCTCACCCGACGACCTCGCCCACCTCACTGCTGTCATCAAGGAGATACAGCCTCAGGCACTCATCATGCCCTGTGACTACGGCGACATCGACCTCGACAAGATCCTCAACACCCATCTCTTCGACTTCGACAAGGTTGCAACCTCGGCACGATGGATAGAGGCTATGGAGGACGACGATGACGAGAGTCTGGAAAACGAGGAGAGCGGTGAGGCGCTGGAGTATGGCATCCAGACCTTTGTCTACCGCCGTCGTCTGCCCTTCAACCTGGGCAGCTTCGACGAGTTTGTCTCCACGAAGTGGCCCAAGGGCGTGGTCAGAGCCAAAGGCATCTGCTGGTTCCGCGATGAGCCTGAGACCTGCTACCTCTTTGAGCAAAGCGGCAAGCAGTTCAACATCACCAATGCCGGACAGTGGTACGCCACCATGCCGGAAGACCAGCTGAAGGACTTCATGGAGCAAAACCCCGGCGTGAAGAAGGACTGGGACGAGAAGTTCGGCGACCGCATGGAGAAGATTGTCTTCATCGGACAGAACCTCGACCGCAAAGCCATTGAGGCTGAGCTCGACAAATGTCTGGAAGAAGCGTAAGACTTTCCTATCACTATCATGAACAGAAGCAAACAATATATCGCTACCCTCGCCGTGGCGCTGACGCTGCTCTCCTGCGGTTTCTCACCACGACAGCAGGGTGCTCTGGCCGACAACAACAGTCAGACAGAAACCGCCGGGGACAACAATAGCGAAACAAGCAGAGCAGGCTACAGCGACGACAGCAACCTCGCCGACGAGAGCTCATCGTCGGACGATGCCTCCTACACCGTACCCGACTCGCTCCTGCCTCTCACCAAGAAAGGCATCCCGGAACAGCTGCTCAGACGCAAGGCCTATGTCTGCTCGTTCAACAGTTCGACGCTCATGCCCAACTGGGTGGCGTGGAAGCTCACCGCCGCACATACCGACGGCGACGTGCAGCGCAAAGGCGTGAAGTTCCATCCCGACGACGACGTGCCGGAGGCTTACCGTGTGACGACCTACGATTACATCCAGTCAGGCTATGACCGTGGCCACATGTGCCCCGCCGCTGACAACCGCTGGGACCAGCAGGCCATGGACGAGTGCTTTCTGATGACGAATATGTGTCCTCAGGACCACGGCCTCAACGCCGGAGACTGGAACGAGATGGAGATGCAGTGCCGCCGATGGGCCAAGGAATACGGCGAGGTGTATATCGTCTCCGGTCCCATCCTCTATCGTGGCAAGCACGCCACCATCGGCCAGGAACACCGCGTCACCGTGCCGGAAGCGTTCTTCAAGGTGGTGCTCTGCCTGAAAGGTACGCCTAAGGCCATCGGCTTCATCTATCGCAATACCGACGGCAACCGACCCAAAGGCGACTATGTCAACAGCATCGACGAGGTGGAACGCATCACCGGCTATGACTTCTTCCACGGACTGAACAAGAAGGTGCAGGACAAAGTGGAGAAGGAAGCCGACCTGAATCTGTGGTAGACGGCCTCCATAGCTTCGATAGAGGCGATAGCTCCTATGGTTTCTATAGGCTCGATAGCCTCGATAGCTTCTATAGCCTCTATAGTTTCTATAGCCTCTATAGTTTCTATAGTTTCTATAGTCTCTATAGCTTCTATGATTTCTATAAAACTCTATAAAGAAAAGATGAAAAAGATTTTCACGCTCTTGGCTGCCATCCTGTTGGCAGCGCCCATGCTGGCCGGCAGCAACGTCCAGCGGCCAAAGCTCGTCATCGGACTGGTGGTAGACCAGATGCGCTGGGACTACCTCTATTATTATTACCCTCAGTTTGGCTCTGACGGCCTGCGCCGTCTTGTCGACGAGGGTTACAGCTACGAGAACACGCTGATCAACTATGTGCCTACGGTTACCGCCATTGGCCACTCCAGTGTCTACACCGGCTCCGTGCCCGCCCTGACCGGCATCGCCGGCAACAACTTTGTCAAGGACGGCAAGAAAGTCTATTGCTGCGACGACGACAACGTCAGCTCTGTGGGCTCCAACTCCAAAGAGGGCAAGATGTCGCCACGCAATCTCCTGGCCTCTGGCATCGGCGACCAGCTGCGCATCGCCACCGACTTTAAAGGCAAGGTCATCGGTATCGCACTCAAGGACCGCGCCGCCATTCTGCCTGCCGGACATGCCGCCAGCGCTGCCTACTGGTGGGATCAGAGCGCAGGACACTTCATCACATCGACCTACTACATGAAAGAGTTGCCAAAATGGGTGAAGGAGGTCAACAAAAAGATACAGACCAAGCCCGGCACCAACGTCAAGACCTCTGTACCGGGAGTGACGAAGACCTTCCAAATGGCCGAGGCTGCTATCGACGGAGAGCAGCTCGGACAGGACAGCATCACCGACCTGCTGGCCGTCAGCGTGTCGTCTACCGATGCCATCGGACACGAATATGGCACACGCGGACAGGAGAACCACGACGTGTATATGGAACTCGACCGACAGGTGGGACAGTTTCTGAAGTATCTCGATGAGAAGGTCGGACGCGGCAACTACCTGCTCTTCCTCACCGCAGACCACGGTGCTGCACACAATCACAACTTCCTCAAGGCTCACAACATGCCGTCGGGTGGTCTCAACACCTGGGGCAAAGACTCATGGCTCAACAGCCGGCTGCCGCAACTCGAAAAAGAAACCGGCATCAGCCCGCTCGTGACAAATGTCGACGCTGGCCGCATCTATCTCAACCGCGAGGCCATCGCCAAGAGCGGAAAGAAACTCGCCGACGTGAAGCAGCAGATGATCGAGACGCTGGAGCAGGACTCCAACATCCTCTATGTCGTGGACTACGACAAGGTGCTCACCACCTCCCTGCCCGCCCGTCTGCGCGAGATGATCGTCAACGGATATAACAAAAAACGCAGCGGCGACCTCTTCTATGTACCACGTCCCGACTGGGAGGATGTCAGCAATGCCGCCGACTACCGCGGCACGAGCCACGGACTGTGGAACCCTACCGATGCCCACATTCCCTTCGTGCTCTACGGCTGGCACATCACCCACGGACAGACCGACGAGCCGACACATATCGTCGACATCGCACCGACGATCTGTGAGTTGCTCCACATACAGATGCCCAACGAATGTATCGGCGACGCCAAGCTGCCCAAATAGTGTATAAGGCAAATCCTTTAGAATTAGAACCTTAAAACAGCATGAGATGAGGATGTTGAAAGAACTCAAGTATGCGATCGTACACACCAACTGCCAGTCGGAATGGCTGATCTATACGATGGTCTGGACTACTTTCCTGCTCGCGCCTTTCCTTGCTTTCTACATACGCAGTCAGGCAGAGAATGAGATGAGTTTCGACTGGTGGCCGGTCATCCATGTATGGATGCTGTTTGATGTTTACTTTCTGTTGTTCCTCATCCACAACTTCGTGTTGGCGCCCATGCTGATCTATAGAAAGAAACTGCGGCTGTATGTCTTGGCCGTGCTCATGCTTATTGGTGTCTTCTCTGTGCTGCAAAGCAAATTCAAGCAGTATGAGTGGCAACACTTTGAACTCTGCGAGCGACATTCCCTGCAGGGTGAGAACACAATCGACGGGCAAAGTAAGGTGACAGAGGGCAGAACTGCGGAGCCTCCTGCCATCGACACTACCGAGAGCGATATAATAAGCGTGGTCATGATGGTGCTCATCATCGGAGCGAATGCGGGCGTGAAATTCTATTTCCTGAGTGAGAAACGTGACAGGCAACTGGCGCAGCTCACCCAGGAAAAGCTCCACAACCAACTGCAATACCTGCGCTATCAGATCAGTCCGCATTTCCTGATGAACACGCTCAACAACATCCATGCGCTCATCGGACTGGACGCCGCCAAGGCGCAGGCCAGTATCATGGAGTTGAGCCGCATGCTGCGCTTCGTGCTCTACGACGGCGGCCACACCACAATCACGCTGATCAAGGAGGCTGAGTTCATCCGCAGCTACATCAACCTGCTGCGGCTGCGCTATGCCGACCGTGTGGAGATTCTCTACCATGTCGGCGAGCATCTCGACGGCTATCAGATACCACCGCTCATCCTGACCGTCTTCGTGGAGAACGCCTTCAAGCATGGCGTAAGCTACAACGAGCCGAGCTTCATACACATCAGCCTGCAGGTCATCGACGGTCGTCTCTTCTTCCGATGTGTCAATTCAAAGCACGAGAAACGGGAGACCGGAACCGGCGGCATAGGACTGGAGAATGTCAAGAAGCGACTGCAGCTCATCTATGGCGACAGCTACCGCCTGGAGATACACGACGGACAAAAGAATTATAAAGTTGTGCTGACGATACCACTTAACAAGAACAATGACAATGATTGAAGTACTTACAATAGACGACGAGCCGTTGGCGCTTCAACAGCTCGAAGCGTATATCCGGAAGATTCCTTTCTTCCATCTTCTTGCCAGTTGTCTGAGTGCCAAAGAGGCATGGGAAGTGATGGAGAAGCACACTGTCGACGTGATGTTCTGCGACATCAACATGCCGGACATCAACGGACTGGACTTTGTCAGGAGTCTCGACACTCCGCCTCTCGTGGTATTCACCACAGCCTACAGCGAATACGCCATAGAGGGCTATCAGGCCAACGCGCTCGACTATCTGCTCAAGCCGTTCTCCCTGGAGGAGTTCCAACGGGTGGCCTCAAAAGTGAAGAAGGCCTACGACATCACTCATAAAGCCACCGACACACAGCAGCAGGAAGCAAGCGAGACGACAAATGCTGAATCTGCTACGACAAGACTCGACGAGAATGACGACTTCTTCGTACGCACGGAGTATAAGATGGTCAGAATCCCTGTCTCTGACATCGTCTATGTCGAGGGCATGAGTGAGTATCTGAAGATTCACACGCGCAACGGACAGAAGCCGGTGGTAATTCTTCAAAGCATGAAGACCTTGGAAGACCGCCTGCCCAAGACGTTTATGCGCATCCATCGCTCCTTTCTCATCAACCTGCACTGCATCACTGAACTGAACAAGACGCGGGTCTTTCTCGGTGACGACATCTCACTGCCCCTCGGTGACATGTACCGCGACAAGCTCATCACATACGTCAACGATAGAGCAATAGGAAAGAAATAGAAGCCTCACCCCTAACAACCTCACCCCCAACAACCTCACCCCCAACACAGCCTCACCCCCAGCCCCTCTCCGAAGGGAGAGGGGAGTGATTACCTTCAAGGGTGTTAAGAGGGTATAGCATTCCCCTCCCCTTGGGGAGGGTTAGGGAGGGGCTCTATGGGGAGGGTCAGGGAGGGACTGAGAGGCTTTTAGAACATTCTAATACTATATAAATGTCTTTTAAGACAAGATCTTCAGCACTTGGGGATTTTATCTATAACTTTGCAGCTAAAGAGTAGGAGGCACGGCGTCTCGCCGTGCCAGAAAGTACGAAGATCTTTTTTACAGAATAGCAATAGGCAGAAGTCGATGAGGAACAGCTATAAGAGACAGACTGTGGCATGGATACTCATGGCAGTGTTCATCCCCATGCTTTTCCTGGCTTCGCTTCACCGTCACGATACGGTGGAGCAGAGTCAGGAAGAGGTATGCTATGCCTGTCTCCACCACATCCACCACGATGCTCATCTCAACACGATGGCGCATCATACTGGCGACTGTGTGCTCTGCCATTTCCTCTCGCTTCCCTTCCTTGCGACTGCCGTTTTAGCAATCGCCACACCTTATTATATTATACGCACCGCCACGACGGCTCCGGCCTCGCACCTATCTTCGTTCCGTCATGGCGTTCCAAGCTTAAGAGGACCACCGGCTATATAGCCTCACCCCCAACAGCCTCACCCCAGCAGCCTCACCCCCAACCCCTCTCCAAGGGGAGAGGGGAGTAATTACATTCAAGGGGGTTAGGACGGCCATAAAGGCCGTCCTACATTCAAACCATCAAAACCATTAAAAGTCTTCAAAGCCATTCCCTATGGGGTATTGCTATTCCCTCCCCTTGGGGAGGGTTAGGAAAGGGCTCCATTCCCTCCCCTTGGGGAGGGTTAGGAAAGGGCCAGAGGGCTCCATATTTTCATTATGAAATCATTATATCTCTTGCTGTTGGGCTTGATCATGAGCCTGACAGCAACAGCAGACCCTGAGCTGATCACTACCACGCTCAAGGGTCATATCACTGATGCCACAGACGGAGAGCCGCTCGTAGGCGTCATCGTATCCATACCAGAACTCCAGGAGAGTACCGTCACCGACGCTGACGGCAACTATGTCTTCGACGCACTGCCACAGCGTACCGTCAGCGTGCAGGCCAGCTACCTGGGCCATCAGACGCAGGTAAGGAAGATCGACCTGAAGAAAACCGCACAGCTCGACTTCGTCATGAAGGAGCAAAACGCTATGCTCGGCGAGGTTGTCGTCACGGGACTGACGGGTAAGTCGCTGATGAAGGACTCTCCCACGCCCATCTCTCTTGTCAACGCCGACATGCTGCGCACTACGCCCGCCACCAATATCATCGACGCGCTGAGCCATCAGCCCGGTGTGGCACAGGTGACTACGGGCGGAGGCATCTCAAAACCCGTGATCCGTGGCCTCGGCTTCAACCGTCTCGTCGTCGTCAACGACGGCATACGCCAGGAGGGTAACCAGTGGGGGGCCGAGCACGGCGTGGAGGTCGACGCACAAGGGGTCTCCTCTGCCGAGATCATCAAAGGCCCGGCCTCGCTGATGTACGGTTCGGATGCCCTCGCCGGCGTCATCATCTTCCATGGCGATCCTGTCATGGCACACAACACCATCGGCGGAGAGGCTACCACAGAATACCAAAGCAACACAGGACTCATCAACTACTCGCTTAACTTCCGCGGCAATCAAAACGGATGGGTGTGGAACGGACGGTGGACCGACAAGCGGGCTCACGACTACCACAACCGCGCCGACAACTATGTCGTAGGCTCCCGCTTCCGCGAGCAGGACGCCGAAGCCATGGGCGGATACAACGGCGGATGGGGCTACAGCCATCTCACGGCCAGCTTCTACCACCTCACGCCGGGCATCGCCGAGGGCGAACGCGCCGACAACAGCAAGAGCTACAGCAAGACGCTGCCCTTCCAGCAGATCCATCATTACAAGGTGGTGAGCGACAACGCCTATTATCTCGGCAACAGCACGCTGCACGCCATCGTAGGCTATCAGCAAAACCGCCGACAGGAATACGAGGAGAACGCCGATGAGCCGGGACTGGACATGATGCTCCACACGCTGAACTATGACATCCGCTACATCCTGCCGGAAAAGAGCGGATGGAAGGCTACCGTCGGCGTCAACGGCATGTGGCAGCGCAACATCAACAAGGGCACGGAATATCTCATCCCGGGCTATCAGCTCTTCGACCTGGGCACCTTTGCCACCACTTCCTACGAGAGAGGTGCGTGGACGTGGTCGGGCGGACTGCGCGTCGATCACCGCCACGTCCATGCCTTCGCGCTGGACGACCATTTCGACCGCCTCTCCCGCAACTTCACGAGTCTGTCCGGCTCCGTCGGTGCCGTCTATCACGTCACAGACAACATGAACCTGCGACTCAACGCGGCAAAAGGCTTCCGTGCGCCGGGCGTCAGCGAGCTCTCCGCCAATGGCGTGCATGAGGGCACACAGCAGTATGTCCTCGGCAACGGACAGCTCAAAGCCGAACAAAGCTGGCAGGTGGATGCCGGATGGGACTTCACCTCACGATGGGTGACGGCGCAGCTCTCACTCTTTGCCAACTACATCGACAACTATATCTTCACCGCGCGGCAGGGTGACCAGCAGCGCGAAGGTGTGCCTGTCTATCAGTACACCCAGGGCGATGCACGTCTGCTTGGCGGTGAGGCTATGATCGACTTCCATCCCGTGGAGCGTCTGCACTGGCAAAACAGCTTCTCCTATGTCAACAGCATCCTTCGCCATCAGCCGCGTGAGTCGCGCTACCTGCCTTTCACGCCTGCTCCCCGTTGGAACGGCGAGCTGCGCTACACGCTCATCCGCGACGGCAAGACGCTCGACCATACCTTCGTAGCCGCCAACATGGAGTGCAACCTGCGACAAAACCACTACTACATGCTCGGTGGCACAGAGACAGCGACACCCAGCTACACGCTCTTCGGCCTGACAGCAGGTACAGACTTCAAACACAGCGGCAAGCGCCTGGCGACACTGTCACTCTCAGCGACGAACCTCTTCGACCGCATCTATCAGAACCATCTCAGCCGACTGAAATATGTCGGTGGCGTGAACCCTGACAACGGGCGGACGGGACTCTTCGACATGGGACGCAATATCACGGCCAAGCTGACGTTATACCTTTAATATATATAATAAGGTATATCATCATGGAAGAAAAAGACATGAAGTGCACTACACGGTCGAGCGAATACCTCATTCGCCGGCCGTGGATGACAGTAAGAAAAGATGTGGTCGTGCATCCCGACGGTCGTGTGCAACCCGAATACTATGTTCTGGAATATCCCGACTTCATCAACGTCATCGCCATCACCACCGACGGCCGCATCATCATGGAACAGCAGTGGCGGCAGGCCGTCGGCGAGGTATCATTGGAGATCCCCGCCGGCGTCGTGGAAAAAGGCGAGACCCCACTGCAGGCTGCCCAGCGTGAACTGGCAGAAGAGACGGGATTCACGGGCGGCACATGGGAGCAACTGCTCGTCACCACGCCCAACAGCAGTACGGCGACCAACCATTGCCACACGTTCGTGGCGCGCGGCGTGGAGCAGACCACCACGCAGCACCTCGACGCCACAGAGGATCTTCGCTACTTCTTTGTCACAGCAGATGAGCTCTTCACCATGCTCAAAGAGGGCAAGATCCATCAGGCCATGATGGTCGCACCGCTGTGGAAGTACTTTTACAAACGTAGCCTCACCCCCATACCCCTCTCCAAGGGGAGAGGGGAGTAATTACCGTCAAGGGTTTAAGACGGTATTGATGTAGGGGCGGCCCTCTGTGGCCGCCCTAACCAGCTTGAAAGTAACTTACAGCTTTCCGGCATAATAATTTGCCCGAATACTTGTAAGAATGAAATGGATTTGCTATATTTGCAAACGTATCACAGAAGAAAGGAATAATGAATGAAAGCAGTTCTCAACAACTATCACAAGAAGATCAATGCCATCAAACTCCAGTCCGTAGCATCTTGGAGCAAGCTGAATCTGTCGCACGAAGAGTGCTTGAATCAGTTCAAGCGATTGCGGGAACAACGGCTTGCAAGGGAGTCCAAATCGCTCGGTTAGCAGACTGGGCAAAGAAAAATGGGTATTGGATAGACAACGGACTTATTCTCGGAGACTATGCTGACAGAGGCTCCGAGAATGAAGTCTACCTGTCCCCTAAGGAGAACATTGTCTATAAACTCAACGACTTTCGCTACTCCGACGATAACCTTTCTCCCTTCTTTGAACGTATAAAGGCACATAACGAGTATTTCCCGGATTGTGCTTACACTATGATTGGCATGGCTGAAAATAGGGATGGTAAAGTATGTGCTGTACTCAGCCAACCCTATATTATTACCGCTCGCGAGGCTACGGAAGAGGAGATTTCAAAAGAACTCCAACGCTTAGGCTTTCAACCATTGATGGACAATGAATACTATTCTAATGGCATCCACGACATTTTCGATGCAAGTCCCAACAACGTCCTTGTTGGTATTGACGGAAACCTATATTTCATCGATACCATTATTTATAAATCGGAAGAAGGTAATCTAAGCACCTATCATAGTCAGTCTCCGAAATATCAGTAACTCCTAAACCCATTGAAATAGTCGAGACAGGTATGTTGCCACTGACGGGCATTGTCGAGCTGCGTACCGAGGAGCTTGTCGACTTGCTGCCATTGCGCCTTGTCGACATAGCTGCGCACGGCCGGCGACTGCCACAGCACACGGTAGGCGGCCACGCGCCGCACCCCGGCGTTGTAGTGATCGCACAGGCTCTGCCACAGCGTGCGTCCGTTGGCGAGACGATAGTCCCACGCCACATGGTGGAACCACAACAGATACTGCTCCGGGCAGGTCTTCACGTTCTCATAGAGCGAACGGTAAGGCTCGCGATACTGTGCCGTGGCTCCTGACCCCGTGGCGACGGTGCGGTCGAAGCCCAGTCCTTGTCTGTCGGCCTTATGATAATAGACGGGACACCACTCCAAAGGATATTCCGCCTTGTAGCCATCGGGCTCCGGACCATAGTGATGATCAAAGGCGAAGATATGGTGCAGGCCGAGCGGCATCATATAGTCTACACATGCCTCACGCGAGCTGAGCATCATATCCTCCAGTGCCGCCACCGTCACCGAGTCGCCACGACCGAAGGTCTGTAGCAGCCACTCATGGGCAATCTGCTCAGAAGTCAGTGACGGATCCCAGGCCAGACGGCCGAAAGCATACCAGTTGGACTGCGAGAAAGGATGTCCGCACCAGTTCGTGTCGTCGCCCGTGTTGGCGACTCCCGCGATGCCCTTCAGTCCGCGCTTCACCGGATCGACGTAGCTGAAAAACTCTTTCCACATCGGAGCGAGATAGACCAAGTGGAGCGACTGCCCGGTATATTCCTGCGTGATCTGCAGCTCAGCCATCTGTGGTGTCTTTGTCATGTTGTCGAAGATAGGCGCGTAAGGCTCACGAGGCTGGAAGTCGAGCGGTCCGTTCTTCGACTGCAAGATGACATTGTCGTGAAACAGCCCGTCCATGGGCTTGAATTCCGACACGGCCTGCATCACACGGTCCTCGCCTTTGTGGTTGGCGCCATAGACAAAGGAGCGCCAGATGACCGTGCCGCCATAGGGTTTCAGCGCGTCGGCGAGCATGTTCGCACCGTCGGCATGGCTTCGGTGATAGTCTCCCGGCCCGGGCTGTCCCTCGCTGTTGGCCTTGACGAGGAAACCGCCGAAGTCCGGTATCAGTTTGTAGATCTCCCGAGCCTTGCGCTGCCACCATCGATGCACCGAAGCGTCGAGGGGATCGGCCGTCCTGGTCTCGTGCAAAGCTAACGGTGAGCCGAAGTTGATGCTCAGCCACACTTGTATGCCGTAAGGGCGCAGCAGGTCAGCGATGACCTTGAGTTTTTCGAGATAGGGCCGCGTGACCATCATGGGACTGGCGTTGACATTGTTCACCACCGTGGCGTTGATGCCCACCGAGGCGTTGGCGCGCGCGTAGATGGTCAGGCGCTGGCGCAGCGAGTCGGTCATGCCGTTTTTCGTGATCTGCTCCCATTTCCAGATGCTCTTTCCCGCATAGCCGCGCTCCACACTGCCGTCGGGGTTGTCCCAGTGGTTGAGCATACGCCGCTGCAGGGCGGGTGCTGACGTCCAGGTGGTGTCCCGGTCATAGCCCTCTTTTGTCTCTTGCCAGCGCAGCAGGGCATAGGCACCGTAGAGCAGGCCGAGGGGACGGCGCGCGGAAACCACGGCACTGTGGTCTGCCTCCTTATAGCTGATGGTGTATCCGTCGTTGTCGCTGCCTTCAGAGACCAGGCGCAGCGTCACCAGCCCGCCTTGCCAGCTCTCCTGCAACTCACGGCCGGCAATGGCGACAGTAGCCGCCGCAGTGCGGTCAGCGACTTTGGGACCGACGACACGGGCGGGCACCGATGCCTTGCGCGGCAGCCACAGCGTAGCACCCACGCCATCGTTGCCGACGGAAGTCTCTGATGACATACTATAAATAGGTGTCGCTATCCATGCGAGGAGTACGACGACGAGATGATGTAATATAAATAGGTGTTGGTGCATGATAATGGTTGATTTGATTAAGTACAAAGATACTGTGAAAAAGAAGCAAGAGCAAGCTAAAACGGCATTTTTTTGTTGGATGAAACAAATAAGAATGTATTTGTAACACCACAATAAGATCAATCCAACTCTAATAATTAACTTTGCAGTCAAAAGAACCTAATATCTGATGAAAGAAAACGTAAACAATTCCACCGCCGCTGCACAGGAAGCTCAGACAGCGCGCGGATTCTACAAGCTCAACTGGTTACAGCGTATTGGCTTTGGCTCCGGTGATTTGGCGCAGAACCTCATCTACCAGACCATCTGCATGTACCTGCTGTTCTTCTATACCGATATCTACGGTCTCGATGCCGGAGCGGCAGCGACGATGTTCCTCGTGGTGCGTCTCGTCGATGTACTTTGGGATCCTATCGTAGGTACCTATGTCGATAAGCACAACCCTCGGCTGGGTAAGTACCGTGCCTATCTTGTCTTTGCGGGTCTCCCGCTGACGGCGTTTGCCATCCTGTGTTTCTGGGACGGTTTCAGCGGTTCACTGCTCTATGCCTACATTACCTATGTCGGCATGTCGATGTGCTATACTTTCGTCAACGTACCCTACGGCGCGCTCAACAGCTCGCTGACGCGCGACACCAACGAGATCACCATCCTCACCTCCGTGCGTATGTTCATGGCCAATGTCGGCGGACTCGCTGTCTCGGCCGGTGTGCCCATCCTCGTGGCCGTCATGGCCGCACAGAAGCTGCCGTTGCAGATGGCGCTCTTCATGGGTTTGGGATCGTTGCCCTCGTTTATCTTCATGCCGATGGTACCGGCCATCAAGCGCAAGATCGGCAAGAAAAACATGTTCTATGTCTTCCTCACCATCGCCATCATCGGCATGGCGGCACTCTATGTCATCAGCAAGTTCTTCGACATGAAGACGAATATGACGGCGATCTACATTGCACAGTTCATCAAGTCGACGGGTGTCATCGTGGCCACAGGCTATATGTGGGCTCTCGTGCCAGAGGTGATCTCCTTCGCTGAGTACAAGACGGGCCGCCGCATCTCGGGCATTGTCAATGCGCTGACGGGTATCTTCTTCAAGGCAGGTATGGCCCTCGGCGGTGTGGTGCCGGGCATCGTCCTGGCCATGACGGGCTATCATGTGACGGCACAGGCCAACACGCTGCCCAAGGACCCAAGCGCCTGGTTCTATGCCATGCTCATCTACGCCCTCGTAGGCTGTGCCCTCCTGCTCTTCTGCTTCAGCCAGACCAAGGAGCGCGTGGTCATGGACCAGAAGGAGACGGCCAACGTCAAGGTCAGCGACCTCTGGAAAGAGTTCCTCCGCAACCGTCCGCTGCGCGTCCTGGCGCTGTTCTTCATCACTGCCTTTGCCATGATGTCGGTGGGTAACGCCGCCGGTGCTTACTTCATGAACGACCTGGAGCTGCAGACACCCGAGGCTCAGGAGGGCATCCGCTGGCTCGTCTGTGTCATCCCTGCCATGTTGCTCGTCCTCGCCATGTTCATCATCTCGAAATATGAGCTCACCGATGAGAAGGTCGACGAGATCAATGAGGAGATCGAACGCAGACACATGGAGGAGAAATAACTAACACGCATATAGGATTGATACAAAATATAGGATTTCGAAAAGATTCCCAAAACAACAAAACTAATCAGGCATGAACAACATCAAACGCAACCTGCTGGTTGCTCTCAGTCTCGTAGCCACGCTGGCTGCCGGTGCTAAGGACAACACGCCCACGCTCAAGGAGACCGTAGGCAAGTACTTCTACATCGGTGCCGCCGTGAACACGGCCGTCGTATGGGAGCGAAACACGATGGAGGCAAACATCGTAAAGGATAACTTCAATTCCATCGTGGCCGAGAACTGCATGAAGGGTGAGGTCATCCACCCCGAAGAGAACCGCTATGACTGGCGCGACGCTGACCAGACGGTGGCCTTTGCTGAGAAGTACGGCCTCACTGTCTTTGGTCATTGTCTCGTCTGGCATTCCCAGCCGCCACGCTGGATGTTCACCGACGACAAGGGTAAGCCGGTCACACGCGAGGTGCTCATCGACCGCATGTATCACCACATCACCACAGTGGTGAGCCACTACAGCGGACGCATCAAAGGATGGGATGTGGTCAACGAGGCCTTCAACGATGACGGCACGCTGCGACACACTCCTTATTATAATATCATAGGTCCGGACTACATCGAGCTGGCCTTCCGCTTCGCTCATGCCGCCGACCCCGACGCTGAACTTTACTACAACGACTATAACCTGTCCACGCCGGCAAAGCGTGAGGGCGTCTGTAAACTCGTGCGCACGCTGAAAGCCAAAGGCATCCGCATCGATGCCGTGGGTATGCAGAGCCACAACGGATATAACTATCCCGACCTGAAGAACTACGAGGCAAGCATCGACTCTTTCGCAGCCTGTGGCGTGAAAGTGCAGATGACCGAACTGGATCTGAACATGCTGCCCAACCCGAAGAGTTTCGGCGGTGCGGAGATCAGCCAGCGCTATCAATATAATAAGGAGTACAACCCTTATGTCAAAGGTCTCGACAAGAAGGCACAGAAAGTCTTCGACAGCCGTTACCTCGCGCTCTTCGACATCTACCGCCGTCATGCGGCTCAGATCGAGCGCGTCACGCTGTGGGGCGTCACCGACGCCACGTCATGGCTCAACAACTGGCCCATTCCCGGCCGCACCAACTATCCCCTGCTCTTCGACCGGCAGGGCAAAGCAAAGAAGGTAGTGAAGGAAATCTGCAAGGAATTCCAGTAGTCACAGCCTCACCCCCGCCCCCTCTCCAAGAGCCTCACCCCCAAACCCCTCTCCAAGAGCCTCACCCCCAAACCCCTCTCCAAGAGCCTCACCCCCAAACCCCTCTCCAAAGGAGAGGGGAGTAATATGCTCCAAGGGGTCAGGAGCGCCGAATAGGGTTTGAACACGCGCGTTGGGTTTGAGCCCGCGCGTTGGGTTTGAGCCCGCGCGTTGGGTTTGAGCCCGCGCGTTGGGCTTGAGCATGCGCGTTGGGTATGAGCCCGCTCGGTTCGGTATGACGGCGCTGTGCGCCGTCCCAATAGCGCCTCCGGCGCTCTCCCTCCTCTTTTATTAACCAGCAATTAATCATCAACAACTATGAGCAGATATCTTTTTCCTCAAGACTACATGGCTGACCCGTCAGCCCATGTGTTTAACGACAAGATCTATGTCTA
>Ga0256404_1000810_pt1 | contig 80163 bp, 80 predicted proteins | sample RumenRJG_01DNA_FD_185990 | JGI IMG/M metagenome (GOLD analysis project Ga0256404, IMG submission 185990) | Bovine rumen microbial communities from Lethbridge, Alberta, Canada - RJG_01 | ecosystem: Host-associated > Mammals > Digestive system > Stomach > Rumen | place: Canada: Alberta | collected...
TATTACTACCTATATTTAATCTATTAATACATGAATAATATTTAATATTCTTTTTATTCATTTCTTTTTTTAATTTCTTTTCTAAATAATTAAAATTACCACAATTAAATATTACTCTACCTACTTTGAAATTATCTATTAATGTTTTAACTTCTCCTATATGACCCTTATCTCCATGTGGTGATTGTCAAAAAGTAAGTCGAACAAAATATATTTATTTGCAAAGAAAAAGAACTATTCAAAGTTCTCTAATCATTCATTATTGTAAATTGTTTTGGTTTATTTGTTGGTCTCCAGATTGATTAAAATTTTGTTGTTGACTACTAAATAAATTATTTTGAATATTTTGATTTATACTTGCCTGTTGATAATAATCTTGTGGAAGATTTCCAGACAAGCGATTTATTTCAAAATCAATGTAATAATTGTCGGGATTACTTTCATCAATTAACAAATCAACCATACCATCTGCATCATATTGTTTTTTATCATTTCTAGGATCTCCATATAAAGTAATTTGTGTCCCTGTTGATAATGTATAATCTACAACAGGTTTTTGTATTGGAACACCATTTATAACTGTTCCAGTATTTTCTAACCTATACGGTAAATTTTTTATTAATTTTCCTTTATTATTTAATTCTAAAATTGCTTTAATGCGTTTGTTTACTTTTCTAATATTAATAACTGCAACTACAATAAATATTATTGGAATAATCATAAAAGCTAATAAAATAAAGTTACTTGATTTAGAATACTCTGTCATGCATTTTGATGGATTTTTCGAATCATAATAAATAGTTTTATTTTGAGTGCCAGGATTATGACTTGATGAGCTATTTGATCCACAAGTATATCTTTCTCCATTTACACTATAATAATAAACTGGTGAATACATTGTGGTTCCCTCATCATTAATGTAAGATTTTATTTCAACATGTTCTGATAAAACTGTTGAATCCAGACTATTTAGTTTAACAATACTAGAGGCAAATATACCTCCCATTATAATCAAAAATAATAAACCTATAGCTAAAAATATATAAAAAATATTTTTACCTTTTTTCACATTTTTCGTATTAATATCAAACATACATTTCCTCCTACTATTATAAATATAGTATAACATAATTATTTATTATTAACAATACCTATGGGCTACATGTTTCTATTTTAAATTTATTATTCTTTATTTTAAACATAATACTGCCTTACTTGTCTGTTCTATATATTTTTGAATTGTTTAATAAATTTAATACTTCTTTATTTGGCTGGCCATAACGATTATTTTTACCAACACTTATTATTGAATATTTAGGATTCATTTTCTTAATAAATTTTTTATCACTACTTGTATTAGAACCATGATGTCCTACCTTTAAAACATCAATATTTAAAATATTATATTCATCTAAAATATCTTTTTCACGTATTATAGAGGCATCCCCCATAAACATAAATTTATAGCCATCAATCTTTGTATATATAACATTACTATTATCATTTTCATTATCATATTCTTTTGTCCCTAAAAAGTATAATTTATTACTACCTATATTTAATCTATTAATACATGAATAATATTTAATATTCTTTTTATTCATTTCTTTTTTTAATTTCTTTTCTAAATAATTAAAATTACCACAATTAAATATTACTCTACCTACTTTAAAATTATCTATTAATGTTTTAGCTTCTCCTATATGATCCTTATCTCCATGTGTGATACTCGGTTATGCACACGAATTTAGATAAAGAAAAAAGAATGCAAAATGCAATCTACTTATTTCTTTTTATATTATTTTCAAGCTCAATTGATAAATCTCTTTCAGTTGATGAGGTAGTTCCAAGTATTAATTCATCAGATATTCCATAATTAAACTGAAAACTTGGATTTGCAACAAATCTTTTATTTTTTACATCTAAGTATCCTATACAAAATTGGAATGGTATAATGTGTCTTTCAAAATATGATTCTGGAACTTCTTGCTCTTCCCAATCATCAAAATGAGATTCAACAATTTCAAATTGTTTATATTCTCTTGCACCAACAAAATCTTTAGAAACTACAAATATACAAGTAGCACCAAAACCACTCCTATTAACATTTGGGTTGGCAAGGTTACCAAAATCTAAATTACAATATGTATTCTCAAAAAAGTGTTGAGTATCTGATAATTCATCTCTTATACCATTTTGTCTTAATTGACATTGACCACCATTATATATCAAAGTTTTTACACCATTTTCATCATTAGTATAGTCAATGGGTCCTGCGTCTAGTATTTCCGTTGGAACATTTGAAATTTCACTTTTAGAACATATAAATCCTTTCTTTAATATATTATTTGCAGAATTTACGTCAGTAGCATGTTGATATATTACATACCCACTTTTTTTGCAAAAATTATATATTTTTATTAACAAATTGCATAATTCTTCTCCGTAATATTCTTTTGCCTCTTCATAACTCATAATTATCACATCCTATAATTATTGTATTGCACTAATTCATATTTTCTAACAGCAATTCTATCATCTGAACAATATTCTATTACAAATTTATTTTCTCTTTTACAAATTAATATTCCTACTGTATTATTATTGCTTATTTCTTTTACATTTTTATCTATATAATTCATATATTTTTGAACTTGTGCAATATATTCTACTTTAAATTCTGTTACTTTTAACTCAATTACTACATAACAATTATATTTTATATTGAATAGTAATAAATCAATATAGTGATTTCTATCTCCTATCTTAATTTTATACTCACTACCTATAAAACTAAATGAATTACCAAGGCCTTTCATAAACGATTCAATATCTTCTAATATTAAATTGTGTAATGCTTTTTCAGTGGCAATTTCAATATTATTCCTGTTTCTAATTAAAATTGGATTAGGCACTAAATCTTTCACTTCAATTTTATCTTCCAATATTAACTTATTCTTTGTTTCAATTGGTAATCTTTCATATTCATTAGATTTAATCCTTTCTCTTAATTCTCTTTTAGATAAATTATTATTTATTGCAATATTGATATAATACATTAATTTGTTAATATCTTTTATTGATAACAGTTCAGAATAATGACTCCAAGTCAATTGTGTCGCCAGTGGCGACACTTTTTCATCTTTAAACATATTATAAAATTGTTTCATTCTAAATAAAGTTCTTCGATTATACTTTTTCCCAACTTCAATAACTAATTTTTTAGAGTATTCATCTATAATGTTATCTCCATATTTACCACCAGCTTCAGTTAATAATTTGCCTATTTCAAAATATGTGATAACTTTATATCTTTCTTTTGAATAGTCTTTTACTTTTGAATATACTTCATTATCTATTATTTTATTTTTAATCTCATTATAATAATTCATAATACTCCTTCCTATGGACTACAAGTCTCAATTTTTAATTTATTATTTTTAATCTTAAAAATAATGCTTCCATCCTGATCTGTTCTATATATTTTTGAATTATTTAATAAATTTAATATTTCTTTATTTGGATGCCCATAACGATTATTCTTTCCAACACTTATTATTGAATATTTAGGATTCATTTTCTTAATAAATTCTTTATCACTACTTGTATTAGAACCATGATGTCCTACTTTTAAAACATCAATATTTAAAATATTATATTCATCTAAAATATCTTTTTCACGTATTATAGAGGCATCCCCCATAAACATAAATTTATAGCCATCAATCTTTGTATATATAACATTACTATTATCATTTTCATTATCATATTCTTTTGTCCCTAAAAAGTATAATTTATTACTACCTATATTTAATCTATTAATACATGAATAATATTTAATATTCTTTTTATTCATTTCTTTTTTTAATTTCTTTTCTAAATAATTAAAATTACCACAATTAAATATTACTCTACCTACTTTAAAATTATCTATTAATGTTTTAGCTTCTCCTATATGATCCTTATCTCCATGAGATAAAATTAAATAATCAATTTTTTTAATGCCAGAACTTTTAAGAGTAGGATAAATTACATTAAAATAAATCTCTCCATCATTATCATTAGAATATGTTGGACTTCCACCAGTATCTATTAAAATATTTTTCTTATCAACATGTATTAATATAGAGTCTCCTTGCCCAACATCTAAAAATTTAATATAACAACTATTACTAACAAATGAAATCATATAATGAATTAATAAAAATATAAATAATATATAAATATAAATATTTTTCTTTTTAAAAATATAAATAAAAATAAGTACTAAATATATTAAATAAAATATAGAAGGTAATCTTAAAAATACTATTTTAAATAAAGATATTTCACTTAAATATAAAGAAGTCTTTTCAAGAACTATTATTAATAAATTATATATTACATTTAATTTAGGAAAAATAAATACAATTAAACTAAAAGGAAAAATAATTATACTAACTAATGGTACATAAAATAAATTATAAATTATACTTAATAAATTAACTTGATAAAAATTATATAAAGTAACTGGAATACCTACTATAAATGAAATAATAGAAATTTTTAATAAACTAAATAAATAATTAGACTCTTTATTCATTAAATTAATTAAAGAAAAACTTATTAAATAAGAATATTGAAAACCAACATCAAATATATAATTAGGATTTATTAATAAAGATATAGATATTATTAATAAAACTAAATAATTTGATTCTATATAATAATAAAACAATTTATTAGTTGTAAAAAATAAATAAAATAATACTCCTCTTAGTATTGATGGAGAAAGACCAACTAATAACAAGTAACTAATTAAAAATATTGTAGTTATTTTATAAATAGTTAAATCATCCAATTTAAATCTTTTTAATATTTTTTTAATTAATTCAGATAATAATGTTATATGCATTCCACTAATAGCAAATAAATGACTTATTCCATTTTCTTGATAACTCCTAATAACATTCTTATCAATATATGATTTATCACCTAATAAAAAAGTATTTAAATATCTATTAGGTATCCTATTTATTATTTTATTTTTAATTAGATAATATATATTATTATTACTACTTAATTTAATAATATTTTTAGCGTTAACTTGATAAAAGATATTTTTTCTATTTAAATATTTTTTATAATTAAATAAATATTTATTATGATTTACTATAGGTATATTAAAGTCTCCATATACCTTTATTTTATCTCCAAGAGACAGATTAATATTTTTCTTATAGTAATAAGTTACAAGTATTTTCTCTTTAGATTTTAAATTTATTTTTATCTTATCATTATCTTTATAAATAGAAGTAATTATTCCAACTACTTCTTTAGTATTTTTATTATAAATAGACTTTTTAGGTATATTTAATCTAATAATAGCAATTATAATAGTAATAATAAATATTAAATAATATAATTCACTATGTAGTAATATTTTCCTTAATTTTAGCAAATAAACTATCTCCTATACCAGATACTTTTTTTATATCTTCTATACTATTAAATTTACCATTAGTTTCTCTATATTTTATAATATCTTTAGCTTTAGACTCTCCTATTCCAGGTAATGTCATTAATTCATCTTGTGTTCCAGTATTAATAGATACTTTATTATTTGTCTCAACAGTACTATTATCTGAACTTATACAAGCATCATTTTTTAAAGCATTATCATTAGCTTTAATACATTTATTTTGAATAATCTTTTCTTTTTCTTTAGTTTCTTCAAAATTTCTAACTTCTTGCTTACTATATATTATAATTACCATTTCATCACTTATTTTTTTACTTAAATTAATTACTGAAGTATCAGCTTTATCACTTAAACCTCCTGCCATATTAATAACATCAATCACACGAGAATCAATCTTTAATGTATAAATTCCAGGATTTATTACTTCTCCTTTTATATCAACTTTATATTCTTCAATTTTACTTTTTTTGTTTTCTTTTTTAGTAACTTCTTCTACAATTTCTTTGTCATCATTACTATTATTAGCTTTTCTATTTAAAGAATAATTAACTAAAAAGAAAATTATTATACTAATAATTAAAAATAATAAAATACCAATAATTATTTGTTTTCGATAACGATATTTAAATGTTATAAATATCACCTCCAAATATATTATTAGAAAAAAAAGACTTTAAAGCCTTTTATTTGTTTATTTTTTTCACTAATTGTTTTGCATTCATTTCAACAGGATTATCAATGATAGTTTCTTCAGAAGATATACCCAAAGGAACACTTTCCATTATCTTTTTTTCAATTAAAAATATATCATCAGACTTAATTTTTGCTCCTGCACTTTGGTAATTTCCTCCACCACCAATATTTTCCATTATTTTACCAACATTAACTCTTTTTCCACCTCTTGCAGATATATGAACATTTTCTGGATCAACATAACACATTACAAATGATGCATCAGTATCAATAAATTTTATCATTCTATCAGCAGCCTTAGCACAATCTTCTTTTAAATAAATGCTTTTAGGCATTTTTCTATTTAAAGAAAATGAGACTTGAACTGGAGATAAAGATTCCGTATAAATTTTTCGAATAGTATTATCATATATTATTAAACTAGCAACATGACAATAACTTTCAAAATCTTGAAGAAAAAGTCCATTAACAAAATCCATTTCTGCACCATGATTAATTAATTTCTCAGCAATATCATGTGTTAATGCTGAAGTGTTTTTCTTAAATCTATCTGTATCCAAACATATTCCTGCAAGTAAATAATTAGCGATTAAACTATCATATTTTGTTTTTGTAATATTTAATATTCGTGTAACAATTTCCGAAGCACTAGAAGATTCTAGGTTAACATAGCTTAATGAAGCATTGATTGATTCATCAGATAAAAAATGATGATCAATTATTACAACATCTTTAAATTTATCTAGATAATCAGCAACTGAAATCAATTCTTTTTTATTAGTATCAGTTACAATAAGTATAGAATTATCATCAACAATATCTAAAAATTTATTTTTATCAATAATATTCATAGAACTGCAAGTATCTATTATTTTCTTTACACCTGGTTCCAATTTTTCTTTATCATCATTTACTATAATATATGGTTCAGCACCTCTTTTTTTTGTGAGAACATATAAACCAATAGCAGAACCAATAGCATCAAAATCTAGTTCATTATGCCCAACAATAAATACTTTCGAATTTTTCACTATTTTTTTATCTAATTCAGAACTAAATAACTTTATCTTGTCACCCATATTCTATCCTCTTTTCCCCCACAATAAAAAATCGCATTTATTATAACATGTTGTTATAACAAATGCAAATTAATAAAATAAAAGAAAAGAAAATACTATTTCTAAATACATTTTATGATATAAATAGCTATTGGCCAAAATATAATAAATACATTTAATAAAGTACCAATAATTATATTAGCAGTAACTAATGCTTTACTATAGTCATTTTTATCTTTAGGTAATTTTCTTATGGATACAATAGATGATTCAACTATCGCCAAAGAAATAATAATTATAAAAGTATTTATGATAAGATTAACCATAGTATAAGAACAATCAATTATTTCTCCATACCCATTTTTTTGATAAACAACACCTCTTGTATATGCAAAAAATACAAGTGCTAAAAACACCACAATAACAAATAAAATTAAATATTTTAAAGTTTTATCTTTCTTCATAACTATTTCTCCTCTATCTATTTTCCCTAACAATATCAGTTAAACCATCACAATATCCAACTGGCTTACTAAAGTCTGTTATAGAACATGCTATTGTATAAGTAAACAATAATAACACTAAACCAAGTATCATACCAACTACAGAAAAATAAGTTCTTTCTACTTTTAATTTTTTGCTCAAATCTTCTTTATTCATTAAAAGTCTTATAAAACTAATAATACTCAAAACAATCAAGAAAATTGCTCCAAAAACCAAAAGGTAAGCAATAATATAAGAAACTACTCCCGGTTTTTTAATTACTGCAAAATTCCACCATAAATAAAATAATAATATCAAAAGATTTTCAATAGCAATAGTCGGCCCTATTAAATCACTTAAATAAACTTTTCTTTTTTTCTCTACCTTCTTCACACTAATCACCTTCCCATTATCTATAATTAAATTATCTATTATTTTTTTATTAAAGTAAATACTTTTTTTATTTTTTTTCTTTAATTACTGCATTTTCAAAACTAATCCTTTGAACTAATGTTAATGCTATTATTAAACTAGTAGTAAAACTTCCTCCATAACTTATAAAAGGAAGTGGAACTCCTGTCATTGGCATCATCCCCATTATACCCATTAAATTAATAGCAATATGTAAAAATATATAAATAGCTACACCATAACAAATAGTTGCTCCTCTATTATTAGGGCATTGTCTTCCTATTAATAATATTCTATATAATACAACTATATAAGCAAGTATTAATATTATTCCTGTAATTACACCTAACTCTTCAACAATAATTGCAAATATAAAATCAGTATATGGTTCTGGTAAATATAAATATTTTTGTGTAGAATTACCAAGTCCAACACCAGTAAGTCCGCCATTATTAATAGCAATATAACAGTTACAGACTTGATTTCCATCATCAAGTATTCTAGAACAAGGATCAGTAAAATTAAATCTTTCAAGTTGTCTCTGTAATAATACACCTTTTCCACTACCTAAAATAACAACTATACCAAAGAATAAAAGTCCAAACGTTAAAAATGTTGTTTTAAACTTTATTTCTTTAGAAATTGGTACAGACAAAAATATAGCACCGACAATACATGCAAATATTATAGTTGTTCCAAGATCCGGTTGAGCAAATATCAATACGGCAATTATTAAACAAATTGCTATTGGAAATAAACTAACAGTCCACTTATTTAATTTCTTTTTATTAATATCGTAGTAGCAAGCTAAAAAAACAATAACAATTACTTTAACAAATTCACTGGGCTGAATACTAATAGGCCCAATTTCAAACCAACTTTTTGCTTGATTATTTATAGTACCAAATACTAAAACTAATCCCAAAGATACAATACTAATTATAATAAACGGCCAATAAAAATAATTATATGATCTAGTATTAAATCTAATTAAGAAAAAAGATATAATAAAGCCAACTAAAAGAAATGCTCCTTGCTTTATAAAATATCTATATGGACTAACAGCATGTGACATATATGCCGTAACATTAGATGCCGAAAAAACCATTATTAATCCAAAGATAAATAAGATTAAAGTAATTATAAGTAATGTTTTATCTAAATATTTAAATATCTTTCTCATCTAATCTTCCTTTTATTATATACATAATAAATATACCATAAAATTGAATAAAATATTAACTTAATTTATTCTATTAACTAAATTATTAACAATAACTGTAAAATCACATAAATTATATTAGATTAGTAAAGGAGGATATTTATGTATTACTATGGAGCAACAAATGGATGTTGTCCTAATACAACAACTGTTTCCTACTACCCAATAAATAATAATTGTAGTAGAAATAATTATGCTATTATATTAGTATTATTTATTCTACTAGTAATTATAATTGGTACAAGACATAATAATTAATTTATAAAATGATTCGTATGAATCATTTTTGTTTTTTGACAAATCTTACAAATTGTATATAATATATATGTTAGTTTTGATAAGTAATTAAAAAGTGAGGTGGTATTAGTGTTAAAAACAAAAGATATATTAGATGAAAAAGATAAAAGACTTAGAAGTATTAGTAAGGAAGTTAAATTTCCACTTACAAAAAAAGATAAAGATTTAATAAATACTATGATTACTTATTTACATGACTCTCAAATGCCTGAGCTTGCTGAAAAATATGATCTACGGCCTGGTATGGGAATGTCAGCTATACAACTTGGTGTTGCAAAAAGAATGTTTGTTGTCGTTAATGAAATTGGTGAACCAGGTGAAGGTGAATTTGAAACATATATCTTAATAAATCCTAAAATAATAAGTAATTCTATGGAAAAAATTTATGTTGAAGAAGGCGAAGGTTGTTTAAGTGTCAATAGACCAGTCGAAGGAATAGTTCCAAGATATGCCAGAGTTACCATGGAAGCTTATGATATGGAAGGAAGAAAAATTCATGTAAGAGGAAGAGAAGAACTAGCCGTTTGTTTCCAACATGAATTAGATCATTTAAACGGAATATTATTTGTAGATAAAATAGATAAAAAAAATCCATATAAAGATAAAGACAAGATGAGAGCCATCTAGTCTTTTTTATATACTTTACTATCATTATCTTCTCGAACTTTAGAATAATTATTACTTAAAGATAACTGATAATTATAAAATGAAATATCATTAGCGACTTTTCTTCTTTCATTTTTTAAATCTAATTCATCTCTATTTAATCTATTAATAATTTTTTCATATTTTCTATTCTTAATATAATATTCTTCCTTTTTTGCTTTTTTCTCTCTAAGAATTACTAAAGACTTATTATACTCATTATATCTTTCTTTAATAAAAGAATATTCAAAATAAATAATAAACAAAAGAAATATACTAAAAATAATATTATAAAAACTAAGACCAATAAATATAAAAATAAATATTACATATAAAATATCAATATAATTAACTTTCTTTATAGAATCTAATATTTCTAATATTTTTTCAATTTCAATATCATTATAACTATCTAATTCACTATTTTTATATAATTTTTTATTATAATAATATTCTTTATTATATATTTTATTTAATTCTTTATTAAAGAAATCTTTTTCTCTTATTAAAATATTTATGATTCTATTAATAAAATTTATTGTTTTAGTATCATATACTTCTTCTTTTTTATAAATATTATTAGTCTGACTAGTATTATCAATATTTTTAGTATAAGTTAAAGTCTTATTTTCCAGTTTTTCTTTTATAGAATATAAAGTAAGAATAGTTTTTTTATCTGTTTTATTATGATCAGGATGATATTTTTTTATTAATTTATTTAATTTTTTTTTAACATTCTTAGTATAAGTTCCACTAAAACCAATATATTCAATTATTTCTTGTTCTGTCATAGCACTTCTTCATGATCTTCTAAACGAACACTTACAAGTTTTGATACACCAGACTCTTGCATAGTTATTCCATATAAAGTATGAGCATATTCCATAGTCTTCTTTTTGTGAGTAATTATTAAAAATTGAGTCTTATCTTGATAATTATTTAAATATTTTCCGACAACTCCAACATTAGCTTCATCTAAAGCAGCTTCAACTTCATCAAATAAGCAGAAAGGAACTTTTCTAACATTTAAAATTGCAAACAATAAAGAAATTGCTGTCAAAGTCTTTTCACCACCAGAAAGTAAAGTAATAGTAGTTAACTTCTTACCAGGAGGAGATGCTACTATATCTATTCCAGTTTCTAGTAAATTAGATTCATCAGTCAATTTTAAATCAGCATGCCCACCCATAAATAACTCTTTAAAGACTTTTTGAAATTCTACTCTAATATTTTCAAAAGTATTTTTAAACTCCTCTTTCATAACTTCATCCATTTCATTCATTATTTCAAGAAGAGAATCTTCCGCTTTTAATAAATCAGACTTTTGATTATTTAAAAATTCAAATCTTGTATTAACTTGTTTATACTCTTCAATCGAATCCAAATTAACCATACCAATACTTTTAATATTATTTTTATAATTATTTACTTTTCTTCTCGCTTCTTCTGGATCAATATCTAATATATATTCGCCCTTTGCTCTATCATATGTCATTTCATATTCACTAGATAATTTCTGTAACATATTATCTAATCTTACATCAATTCTATTTATTTCAATTTCAAGTTCATTTGATAATTTCTCTTTAGTATGAAGAATACTCTTCTTAATTTTTTCTTCAGCCTGATACTTTTCTTCTTTATCTTTTAATTCATCAATTTCTTTAGATAAATTAGTAATATGAAATTCAATTTGTTCTTTTAAAGCTATTTTTTCATGATATTTTTTAATTAACTCTTCCTCTTTTTCACTTACATTATTATTATTTATAGCTTCTAGAGATTCATATTCTTTTTTAATATTAAGTAACTTATTTTTAATTTCTAATAATTCATTTTTCTTATTATTATATTCTTCTTTTAAAGAAACCTTTTCTTTAGATACTTTATATGTATCTTCTTCTATCTTACTTATATTTTTATTATTAATTTGTAATTGTTCCTGAATAGATTTTTCTTCATCTTGTAAATTATTAAATTTTTCTTCTAAATGAGATAATTCCTGTTTTAAAATAACAATACTCTTTGTATTATTAGTAGATCCTCCAGTTAAAGATCCTCCAACATTAACAACATCTCCATCTAGAGTAACTATCTTATATTTTTGATTTATCATATGAGAAAGATTGGTCGCCGAATTAATATTTGTTGAAACTATTACTGTTCCTAATTGATTTTTAATAATAGGTGTAAATTCTTTATTATAATTTGCTAAATCAGACATAACACCTAAAAAATCATTACTATTTTTTAATAAATTTAAACTATTATAATCAATATATCTTTCTTTAATAACAGAAAGTGGGAAGAATGTTGCTCGACCTAAATGATTATCTTTTAAATAAGAAATTGCTTTCTTAGCTGAACTCTCATCTTTTGTAATAACAAAGTTTTTATTGCCTGCTATGGCAGTATTTAGTGCTTTAACATACTTCTCATCAATAGATAAAACATTTCCAATCGTATTATAAATACCTTTAAGCTCATTAGCTTTTAAAACACTCCTAACACTATTTGGCATATCAGCACCCTGTTCAATTTGACTTCTCAAATTAGTTATTCGATATTTTAAAGAAATAAGCTCTTGACTTGCTTTCGAATAATTACTAGTAAGCATATTCTTTTTACTTTGTTCACTCTGAAGATTATTTTCTATTTCTTTTAATTCATTATCTTTATTTCTAAAAGAGTCTTCTATATCATTCAATTTAGAACTAATTATACTTCCTTCTCCAGATAATTTTTCTCTTGTTTCAATAAGATTACGAATATTTTCTTTTATTTCATCTTCTTCTTTAGTAGTTTTACTTCTCTCTTTTAATAAATTCTTTTCTCCTTCTATTCTAGTTGCCTCTTCTGTAACTTTTAATAATTCTTTTTGTAATTTAGCTAACTCCTCTGATAATTTTTCTAATTTATTAGTTTCTTCTAAATATTTAGAATTATTTTTATTAGATTCAGTTGAAAGAGAAAGTATCTCCTCATCTAATTTTTCTTTTTTAGATTTAGCTATTTCTAAGTTATTATTCAATGTATCAATATCATATGTTAGTAAAGCTACTTCATATTTATCAAGTCCTTTTTTATTTTCTAAATAAATATTTGCTTTTTCACTTTGTTCTTTTAAAGGATCAAGTCGATCAGTTAATTCCGTAATAATATCATTTACTCTATCTAAGTTATTATGTGTTTTATCTAGTCTTTTTAAAGCCTCTTCTTTCCTTTTTTTATATTTTAGAATACCAGATGCTTCTTCAAAAATTATTCGTCTATCATAAGAAGAATTACTTAATATTTTATCTACTTCACCCTGAGATATAATATTAAAAGAACCTTTACCCATACCAGTATCCATAAGTAAATTATTAATATCTCTTAGCCTACATCTTTCATGATTTAAAAAATACTCATTTTCACCTGTACGATATACTCTTCTCTTAATAGATATTTCTGTATATGGTACATTTAAATAATGATCTGTATTATCAAAAACCAATTCAACACTTGCAACATTAAGTGGATTTCTACTTTTACTACCCGAAAATATTACATCAGACATTGAGCCATCTCCTCGAAGAGACTTAACTGATTGTTCTCCAAGCACCCATCTAACAGCATCAACAATATTTGATTTACCACTACCATTAGGTCCAACAATACAAGTAATTTTATTATCTAATTTTATATCAATTTTATCTGCAAATGACTTAAATCCACTAGCAACTATTTCTTTTAAGTACATATACTTCACCCTATCTAGAATTATACAATAAATAAGAAATTAGAGCAAATAAAGAAAACAACTAAAAGTTGTCTTTAAAAATTAATCAATATTTTCATTTATTAAATCATCTAAAGTAACTATCTCATACCCTTTTCTTCTAATATAATCAATTCCTAAAGATAAATCATCTATATTAGCAGAATTTATTCTAATAGATATAACTATCCCATTATTAATATTTTTCTTTAATAAAGATAATAAATTATTTTCTATTACTAAATAAGGCTTTATTACATGTAATTTTAATTTTTTACATAAATTTAATATCTTCTCATCTTTTCTCTCAGTATAACAAAAATGAGAATCTTTACCAGTTAAAGATTTTAAATATGATAATGAAACTTTAAAAGAATCTTCCTCATATTTATTGTTAAAACTAAGTAATTCTATTTGATTATTTGTAGTCCTAATAAAATTTTCATTTTCTTTTATATATTTTCCATCAATAAATATATTTGCAACAATCTTCTTAGTATTTAAAATATCTATTATTTGATTTATATTATCATCAACAATAAATACTAAAGAAATATTTTTATTTAATGGATTTCCTTTTTCTATATATTTATCATAGTTATCTTCTACTGAAATATCTGGTTTTACTTCAGTCATTACAGTTAATAATTCATTATAAGTTCTATATTTTTTCATATTTAAATATGACTCTTTTTTATTAATCTTTTTCCCATATTTTCCCGGTATAATTATATCGTTATCTTTTATAGTCGCATCTATTGATTTTACTTCATATTTAAAACTATTTGCATTTATTTCCTGCATAAGAGAATCTTTTTCTCTTAAAATATTTACCCATACATTAGTATAATACATACTAAAAATAGTTAAAAAAAATAAAAGTAATATTTTTTTCATAAATATTTCACCTATTAAAATATATGAAAAAAAGATTCAAATATTAATTGAATCTTTTACTTTTATAAACAACATATGATGTAGAGCCTACTACTAATAATGAACCAATTAGTCCTACTAATCCTCCATTTGTTCCTGTGTCTGGTGAATTAACTACTTGTTCATTATTTGCTTCATCACTACTATTTGCTTGGCTTGAACTAGTAGAACTACTGCTATCATCAGATGCATCACTACTACTTTTAGTTGAATTTGTCTCTGATTTACTATTTTCGCTAGATGTAGAACTATCACTTTTTGAATTATCTGATTTTTCTACAGTTGTTATATTTGAATTCAAATTCTTTCTTGTTGAACTACTTTTACTAGTAATCTTAGAAATAATAAATATTATTAAAATAATAATTATAATTACAATAATCCATCTAATAATTGTTCTAATTAAATCACTCATATATCCGTTCCTCCTTTGCCCATATTATAACACATTTTTTTTAAATTGCTAGAATTTTTATAACTTATTGCACTAAAGAAGGCTATTTTTTAGTATTTTTCTTTGGTAAAGCATCTTTTCTTGAGAAATTTTGTCTTCCTTTTTTATCTGGTCCAAGAGCTTTAACCATTATTTCATCACCTACTGATAAAACATCACTAGGTTTATCAATTCTCTTATCAGCTATTTGTGATACATGAACAAGTCCTTCACAACCTGGCCATAACTCTACAAAGCATCCAAAGTCTTCAAGCTTTACAACTTTGGCATTATAGATTTTACCAACTTCTACTTCTCTTGTAATATCTTCAATCATCTTACGAGTTTTATCAATTATATTTTGATCATTATGATAAATTATTACTCTACCATCATCCTCTAATTCTACTTTAACAGCATTGACATTAGTTACTTCAGTAACATTTGAAGCATCACAGATAATTTTTGTAATTGTTTCTCCACCCTTACCAATAACATCTTTTATCTTAAGTGGATTTATCATAAATGTTTCCATCTTTGGAGCATATTTAGATACTTCTTTACGAGGTTCTGGGATTTGTTTTTCAATGACATCTAATATTTCTAGGCGAGCTTTTTTAGCTTGAGTTAAGGCTTCTTTTAATATTTTTTTAGTAACTCCTTTAATTTTTATATCCATTTGAAGAGCAGTAATACCATTTCTTGTTCCAGCAACTTTAAAGTCCATATCTCCTAAATGATCTTCCATTCCTTGAATATCAGTTAATATAGTATAGTCTTTACCATGAGTAATTAATCCCATAGCAATTCCTGCAACTGGTGCTTTTATTGGAACACCTGCTGCCATTAGTGACATACAACCTGCACAAATACTTGCTTGTGATGAAGATCCATTTGATTCAAGTATTTCAGAAACTACTCTAATGGTATATGGAAATTCTTCTTCAGATGGAATCACTTGAAGAAGTGCTCTCTCACCTAATGCACCATGTCCAATTTCACGGCGACCTGGTGCACCATATCTACCAGTTTCTCCAACGGCGAATTGTGGAAAGTTATAATGTAACATGAATCTTTTTTGATCTTCTAGACCAAGACCATCTATTATTTGATGTTCGTTTATAGCACCAAGTGTTGTGACAGAAAGAGCTTGTGTCTCACCTCTTGTAAATAAAGCTGAGCCATGGGTTCTTGGAAGTAAATCAATATCTGTTGATAAAGGCCTAATCTCATCCATTGCTCTTCCATCTGATCTAATACCTTCTTTAACAACAATATTTCTAAATAATTCATATTCTATTTTACTGACTACTAATTGTACTTTTACAAGTAATTCTTTTAATTCTTCATCTTTTAACTTATCTTCATTTTCAGTAGTAAATAAATCTATCATTTCTTGTTTAATATTATCAATTGCTTCATACTTTTCAAGCTTTTCTTTAATATGAAGAGCCTTATTCATCTTATCAGTTATTAAAGATCCAATACGTTCTTCTAACTCTTTTTCTGGAATAAGTGTTTCATATTCCATTTTAGGCTCGCCTATCTCAGCAATTATTTTATTTTCAAAGTCAATCAATTCTTTTACAGCATTATGTCCTTCCATTAATGCATCTAACATAACACCTTCTTTAACTTGTTTTGCCCCAGCTTCAACCATGTTAATTGCATCATGTGTACCAGCTACTGTTAAATCAAGATCTGACTTTTCTAGCTCTTCAGCTGTTGGATTTATAACAAATTTCCCATCAACTCTACCAACTTTAACTCCTGCAATTGGCCCATCAAATGGTATTTTAGAAATTGATACAGCAAGAGAAGATCCTAACATTGCAGCAAGTTCTGGAGAACAATCTTGATCAACTGATAAAACTGTTGAAATTACTTGTACTTCATTCTTAAAACCTTCTGGAAAAAGTGGACGCATTGGACGATCAATTAATCTTGCAGCAAGTGTTGCAGCTTCACTTGGTCTTCCCTCTCTTTTAATAAATCCTCCTGGTATTTTACCAACAGAATATAATTTTTCTTGATAATTAACTGTTAATGGGAAAAAGTCAGATAATAAATTAGCTGTTTTAGAGACTACCGCTACACTTAAAACAACCGTATCATTAAATCTAACAAGTACTGCTCCATCAGCTTGTTTAGCAAGGCATCCATGTTCAACAACAATTTTTTTACCATGAAAATCCAATTCAAATACTTTTTTCATATTTACCTCTCCTTCAAAAAAAATAGACACGAAAAAATGTGTCTACTTTCTTAATCCTAATTTTTTAATTAACTCACGATATGCTTGAATATCATTTTTAGCAAGATATTGTAACATATTCTTTCTTTGTCCAACTTTCTTTAAAAGTCCTCTACGTGAATGATAATCATGTGTATGTACTTTTAAATGCTCAGTTAATTCATTAATTTCTTCTGTAAGAATTGCTATTTGAACTTCTGCTGAACCAGTATCTTTCTCATTTCTAGCATACTTTTTAACTAATTCTTGTTTCTTTTCTTTTGTTAATGCCATAATCAACACTTCCTTTCTTAATAATTCACCATAACTAAGTAAGAAATCGGAAATTTTTCAAACTGAGTCAAGGTAAGTACTTGTATTATATAATTATTTTTTTTATATTGCAACTATTTTTACTTTAAAATACTAAATATTTATGATAAATTTAATATGGTGATATAATGAAAAATTTAAATATTAATAAAATTATAAAAAGTATTATTGTATTTATAGGATTCTTCTTCTCTAGTTATCTCCAATATATTCCAGTAATACTATTTAAGTTAGATATTTCAAAAATAAGAAACAACCTAAGTACACAAGTTTTATTATCTTGTTTTTCTAGTTTTATATTTATGCTTATTATATTAATCTTATATCATAAAGATTTAAAAAAAGAATTCAAAACATATACAAACAACTTCTCTAAAAATTTTGATACTGGTTTTAAATGGTATTTAGTAGGATTAGTAATTATGATGACATCAAATTTATTATTATATTACGTTTTAAAATCTGGTGGAGCAATTAATGAAAATATAGTTCAAACTATGATTAAAGCTTCTCCTATGTTCATGGCCCTAGAAACTTGTTTAATTGCTCCATTTAACGAAGAAATGGTCTTTAGAAAAACATTATATGATATATTTAAAGATAAAAAATATATTTTTATTATTCTTTCCTTCTTATTATTTGGTGGGGGTCATGTATTTAGTACTGCTAAAACTTTAACTGATTATCTATATATAATTCCTTATGGAGCTCTAGGAGGAGTATTTGCTATTAGTTACAGTAAAACAGATTCAGTATTTACTTCTATGACAATGCATATTCTACATAATACTGTACTATTTACCTTATCCTGTTTAATTTACTTTTAATTAAAGAGATATCTATTCGATATCTCTTCCTTTTTTTATACTTTTATCAATTATAGTTATTGGAACACATATTATAAAATCTATCCCAATCGTTACAAAATACTTAGTCCAATAATAATCTAATGTCATTCTATTTAAATTTACTAAAGTATAAATCAATATAAATACAATTATACAAAATAAATATGTTAAAAATACTAATATAGTAGGAGATGTAGTATTATTAAGTAAGAAATTACTAATAGTTAAATTAATAAATTGACTTACTACATAACCAAAAAACTCACCTGATAAACTCGTCAATATTAAATCTTTTCCCAGAGCAAATGAAATAATAGCCATAAAGCATACTGTAATTACAGCTGATATAGAAATACCAGCAATAGCTTTTTTATAATCATATTTTTTATTAATATAATTTGTTAACAAATATACAAATGGTAATAAAATAATTGAAAAACTTAAACTAATACTATTTATTTTAAATGTATAAGTCTTTACTGATTCCGTTAATATAGCTAGTGTAGTTAATAATAAGATATACATCCATGAATCATCATATAGCTCATCACTTTTTTTCTTTGTCACACATATTCACCCTCTCTATATTATCAATTCTATCACAAGTATTTTTAAAAAAAAAGAAAAAGACAATTAATTATTTTTGTCTTTATTAATCTTATCAATCAATTTATCAATATGTTCACCATATTCGATAGATGTATCATATATAAACTTTAATTCAGGAGTATGTCTAATATCCACTTTTTCAGCAAGTCGTGACCTAATAAATGATGAAGCTCGCTCAAGTGCTTTTTTTGTTTCTAATTTTCTACTTTCATCTAAAACAGTATAATATACTTTAGCAAAGCTCAAATCATTAGTAATATCTACTCCAGTGATTGTTACAAACTTAATTGCTTCATCTTTTATTTCTCTTCCTAATATTATACTAATCTCTTGTTGATATGTATGATTTAATCTTTCTATTTTAATATTTGACATAACATTACCCCCTCTATTTTTTAATTTCAACTAGTTCATATACTTCAATAATATCTTTTTCTTTATAATCTTGACAATTAGTTAAAGTAATTCCACAATCCATATCTTTCTTTACTTCTTTAACTTGATCTTTTTCATGTTGAAGAGTATTTACTTCACCATTATATATAACAATATTATCTCTTATAATTCTAGCTTTAGCATTACTTTTAATAATACCACTAATAACATGACATCCAGCAATTAAACCAACTTTAGAAAATTTAAATATTTGTCTAACTTCAACTTGACCAATAACTTTTTCTTCAAATTCTGGATCTAACATTCCTTTCATAGCTTTTTCCATATCTTCAGCTACTTTATAAATAATATCATAATATTTAATTTCTATTCCATATTCTTTTGCAGTATCTAAAGTTGCATTGTTACTTCTAACATTGAAAGCAATAATAATAGCCTTAGAGGCACTTGCTAAAACAACATCACTTTCAGTAACAGCACCAACGCCTGCACGAATAATATTTACTTTTACACCTTCAACATCTATTTTTTCTAAAACACCTTTTACTGCTTCAAGTGAACCATTAACATCAGCCTTTAAAACAACATTTATCTCTTTTTCGCCCTCTTTAATACGACCAAATAAGTCCTCTAAGCTCATTCCAGTTAAATTAGTATCAGCCTTTTTTGCCTTTAATTGTCTTTCATGAGCAATTTCTTTTGCCTGTTTTTCAGATTCAAAAGCCATAAATTTATCTCCAGCACTAGGGATATCAGAAAGTCCAGTTATTTCAACCGGAGTTGAAGGTTTTGCTTCAACAATATTATTACCACGATCATCTTTTAAGGTTCTAACTTTACCATAATAATTTCCAACAACAATAGGATCTCCTAAACGAAGTGTTCCATTTTGTATTAAAAGTGTTGCCATTGTTCCAACTTTATTATCTTTTTTAGATTCAATAACAGTACCAGTTGCATACCTATTAGGATTTGCTTTATACTCTTGCATTTCTGCAACAAGTAAAATATTTTCTAACAATTCATTAATTCCAACTCCAGTTTTAGCCGAAATCTTATTAACAATTACATCTCCACCCCACTCTTCAGGAGTTAAACCATTTTCTACAAGTCCAGTCATTACTCTATCTATGTTAGCATCTGGTTTATCAATCTTATTTATTGCTACGATAATTGGAACTTTCGCAGCCTTTGCATGATCTATTGCTTCAACAGTCTGTGGCATTATTCCATCATCTGCTGCTACAATTATTATTACGATATCCGTAATACTAGCTCCACGTGCTCTCATTTCTGTAAAAGCAGCATGTCCAGGAGTATCAATAAAAGTAATTAATTTATTATTATATTTTACAGAATAAGCACCTATCGCTTGAGTAATACCTCCAGCTTCACCACTTACTACATCAGTATTCCTAATAGCATCTAACAAAGTAGTTTTACCATGATCAACATGTCCCATTATAGTAACAACAGGTGGTCTTGGTACTAAATCGTCTTCTTTATCTTCAATCTCATAATTTTCAAAATTAGCAATATCCTGTGTTTCCTCTTTTTTCAAAACCTTATCATATTCAGCTACTAAAACCTCAGCAGAATCAAAATCAAGTGACTGATTTACTGAAGCCATTATTCCTAAACCCATTAATTTCTTAACTAATTCAATAGGAGTTACACTTAACTCATTAGCTAAATCAGTAACAGTCATATTTTCTTTATAAATTATGATATTATCATCAATTGTAGTTTCATTACTCTGTAATTTTTCACGATGTTTATAAATCTTTTTTCTTTCCTTTAAAAACTCTTTTTTACTCTTAATATTATCATTTTTTCTAGCTTGTTTCTGCTTAACCTTAGTAAATGAAGTTGTATCATCCAAATCAATATTAGTTTCATTAGCTAATTCCTCTGCTTTATCTTCTACTTCTTCTTCAAGTCTTCTTTCTTCCTCTATCTCATCATTTACTATTTCTTCATTTTGATTTTCTTCATTTTGTAATTCATTATCAAGTTCAATTATACTTGTCTCATCTAAGTCAGTGTTTTCGTCTTTATAATCAATTCCGATTTTGTCACATAGTGCTTCTATTTCTTCTATCGTCTTATCTACATCAACTGCATAATCTTTAATTGTCATCATGAAGACTCACCTCACTTTTCTATTATTTTTTTTATTTTCTCATAAACACTATCCTCTATCTTACTTTCTAGTCTACGCTCCAAAATTTTCGTCTTTCGAGCCATTTCCAAAACTGTAAGATCTTTCTTAATATATGCTCCTTTACCATTTAACTTTCCTGTTTCATCAGGTTTTATTTCTCCCTCTGGTGTTCTAACAATTCTAAGTAATTCTTGTTTAGGAAGAGTTTCTTTAGTAACTACACATGTTCTAAGTGGTACTTTTCTTTTTTTCATAGTATCACCCTATCTAAAATTTATTCCTGCTTCTCTAGCTTGCTCTGTTGTTTTAATATCAATTTTTTTGAATTTAGTTAATCTTGTCGCAAGACGAGCATTTTGACCTTTTTTACCAATAGCCAAAGAGAAATTATCACCATCAGCAATTACCATAGCTTCCAATCTCTTTGGATCAGTAATAGCAACTGTTAAATCTTTTGCTGGACTTAATGCATTAGCAATAAATACAGCTGGATCTTTATCATACTTAACAACATCTAACTTTTCACCATGTAATTCTTCAATAATTCTAGCTATTCTTGAACCCTTCTCACCAATACATGCTCCAATTGGATCTACACTTGGATTTTCTGAATAAACTGCTACTTTACTTCTATTTCCAGCATCCCTAGCAACACTATAAATCATAACAGTTCCATCATTAATTTCAGGAATCTCTAATTCAAATAATCTCTTAACAAAACCATAATGAATTCTAGAAAGTAATATAAGTAAATTTTTACCATTATTATCTACTTTAGAAACATAAACCTTAATCTGTGAACCCATTTCAATTTTTTCTCCTGGAATACAATCTTTTTTAGGTAATATTCCATTTGTTCTACCTAAGTCAATATAATAGTTATCAGTATCTTCCAAAGCAACTGTTCCAACAAGCAATTCATCTTGTTTATCTCCAAACTCTTCAACAATACTATTTCTCTCAGCTTCTCTTATTTTTTGAATAACAACTTGTTTAGCAGTTGAAGCTGCAACTCTTCCAAAATCTTTTGGAGTAACTTCTGTATCAATTGTATCTCCAACTTCAAGAGTCTTATCAAGTTTTTTAGCATCACTTAATTTAATTTCAGTTTCTGGATTAAAGAATGATGGCAATTCCTTCTTAGGTAGTTCTTTTCCTTCAGCAATTGCTTCTTCCTTTTCCATTTCTTCTTTTTCTTCTTCTTCTTTTGTATCTTTATCCTCATCAGTAGCATAACTTTCAAATACAGCATCTTCATATTCTTCTTTAGTCATTTTATTATCAGGAACTACAGTTAAGAAAGAATATACTTTTATTTCTCCAGTTTCCCTATCAAATAATACTTTAACATTTGTCTTAGAATGAAAATTCTTCTTATAAGCAGAAGTTAAAGCAAGCTCCATTGCACTATATACTACTTCTGGATCAATTTCTTTTTCTTTTACAAGTTCATCTAATGCTTTTTTAAATTCTTTACTATTCATCTTCAATCTCTCCTTTCTCTTTAGAATAAACATCTAATTCAACACAATCTTGTAATAAATCTTCATGTTCATCCATAATTTTATTTATTATTCTAGATGCCTCAGTCACCCTATTTAAATCAATAATCTCATCACTATCTAGAACAATATTTAAAATTTTTTTCCCCTCTTCAGTACTAATAAACGCATCATCAATAAAAACATTTAATTCTTTTATTTTATCATCTAATAGTACTTTTATTTTATCTTTCATGGGTAACCTCCTTGTAAATAATAAGAGTGGGATAATTTTTTCCCACTCCTTTCTCCAGTATTATAACACAAAACTTATAATTTACAAAGTATTTTTTTACCTACTATAATTATTTGAATTTTTTAATTTTTTTACTTCCTCCAAAGTCGGAAATGTAGGAACCAATAATTTATCACTTAAAACAACATATGCTTTATCATTTACTTTTTCAATTGCATCCTTATTAAGCTTATAAATAGAATCTTCCGTAGTTTGATATTTAAAAGCAAGATCACTTAAACTTATATCTTCTATCTCTACTGATTTAACATAATATTGTAAATCATCAACTGGAATAGTATATGGAACTTTAATTTCTTCATTAATATAAATCATATTCTCAGATTTTATACCATTTATACTTTTTATTTTATCCATTGATGTTCTTGCATTTTCTGCAATAGTTGACAAAGTATCTCCAGCTTTAACAATATAATTTCTTGTTAAAACAATTTCATTATTTATATTTATATTGTTTAAAACAACAGTATGTTCTTCTTGTTTACATTCAGTTGATGTCCCATTATTTGTATCATAATATTGAGAAGAAGTAGTTTTAAAAGTTTTACCACCAGAAGTTACTAAAACTGAAGCCAATGCTATAGTCGCAAGTGCTCTTCTATTTCTAATAATATACTTTGGTAATGTATCTTCTTTAATTTTACTAAATTTATAAATTTGATATAAGAATTCCCCTGCTACATGTATAGCACCAAATTTGGTCATTAAAACAAAATCTTTATCTCTGCAAATATGCTCTTCATTAAAATATTTTGTAAGTCTTGCATGTCTTTCTGAAAAAGGATATTTTCTTTCTTCTTCACGTATCTCAGCATAAGAATTTTTTATATAATCCCAAAAACTTTCTTTAGAATCTTCTCTATAATATTTTTTTTGTTCTCTATCATATTCATCTTGTTGCTCTCGTTGATAATAGTATTGTCTTTCATATTCTTCTTGTTGTCTTCTATATTCTTGACGTATCTTTTCTCTTCTTAGCTGTTCATCATATTCTTTTTTTTCTTGATCAAAATTATATCTTTTATTTTCATCCTTTAATACTTCATAAGCCTCATTAATTTTTTTAATTTTATCCTCTAATTTTTTATATTCTTCTTCAGTTAACTTCTCACCAGCATGTTTATCAGGATGATACTTTTGCACAAGTTTCAAATATGCTTTTCTTATCTCTTTTTGAGTTGCATACATATCAACACCAAGTACTTTATAATAATCAACAATTTTTTTCATCATCTAACCCCCAAATTACTTGGCTAAATATAACATAAAATTTCAATATTGTCAAAAAAACTAATTTAAAAATTCTTCCAAGATATTAATTTTTTGTCTTTAACTTGATATATTCCAAGTATTTTACTATTCTTATTCTTAAATATTACTTTATCTTTTATTTGCCAAATATTATCTATTGGTGCACCATTTACTACCTTAAATAATAAATTATTTTCTAAAATTATTACCGGATAATTTAAACACTCATCAATAGATAATAATTTAAATTTATTAGATTTTATATCATCTAAACAATAAGTCTCATCTATAGAAACATTTCCTTGCTGCGTTCTAATTAATTTTGACATAGTCATTGGAATATTTAAATATTTTCCTACATCATTAATTAAGCTTCTAATATAACAGCCTTTACTAACTAAAGCTTTAAATGTAAATTTATTATCAGTTCTACCTAAAAGTTTTATTTCCTTAATAGTTACTTCTTTCTTAGGTAATTCTACTTTTTCATTATTTCTAGCATATTCATATAATTTTCTACCATTTACTTTTATTGCTGAATATATTGGTACTTCTTGAAAATAAGTTGTTTTAAAATGTTCAAGAGCCTCATTTAAATTTATATTTCCAAGAATATCAGATTTTTCTATTATATTTCCTTCAATGTCATAAGTATCAGTCTTAATTCCCATTGTTACTTCAGCAATATATTCTTTATAATTAGAAGTTAATAACTCAGCTATTTTTGTAGCTTTTCCTATAGTTATTAAGAGAACTCCTTCAGCTAACGGATCAAGTGTTCCAGTATGACCTACTTTTTTTAAACCAAATATTTTACTTATTTCATTAACATAATCACGTGAAGTAGGACCAGATTTTTTATTTAAAGCAATTACTCCAGAAAAATCACGTAAATATTCTTCTAAAGTCAAATTATTATTTATAATAATAGTCGCAGGAACAACTCCAACATATCTAATATGCCAAGATTCATAATTATAACCTGTAACATTTTCTTTAATTTTTGGATATCTTAAAATAAAACCAAATTTAGATAATGAATTATGGACAAATTTCATTATTGAATCATCAAGTAGTAACATTTCATCTTCTGATAACCATTTATTATTTATAAATAAACTAAAATCAATAGCCGAACCCGTATGATGTTCAGAATATCCTGGAATTGCAACATAATTATCTCTATAGGCTATACCATATTTTTCTTCATACTTTTGAAATAAATTTTCTTGTTCTTCTACACTTCTATATGCATTATCTATTCCAATTACAATATTATTTTCAAATAAATAATCCTTAAGTTTCAAAAATGCCTTATACGTATTTTCTTCAACTAATACATTAGTATCATATATACTTTTAACACTTACTAAATTTATATAATTTAAATATTTTTCATTAAATTTATTATCTCTATTAACAAGTAAAATATTTTTCATATTATCACCTAGTAAATTATAAAATAAGAAATAAGAAAAAACAAGACAACTAGTCTTGCTTATAAATAAAATAGTTATATATTTATTCTAGAATAATGATAATTGATTAGAATCAGGTAATCCATCTAAAATACCCATTTCTTTCATTTTATCAATTAAAGTTTGTGATATTTTAGCACGTTTTTGTAAGTCTTCAATACTTATAAATTTGCCCTTTTCTCGCTCAGCAACTATATTTTTAGCAACTGTATCTCCAAGACCATCAATCGCATTAAATGGAGGATATATTTCAGTATCATTTTTTGGTGTCCAAATAGTAGCATCACTTTTATATAAATCAATATTTAAAAACTTTATTCCACGAGCAGTTGCTTCCAATGATACTTTTAAACTTTCAGCTTGACCATTTTCTTTATTAGTTGCCTCATACCCTTTTGCTTCTATATCTTCAAGTCTAGCTTTTATAGAAGAATAACCTTTTATCATATTAATAACATCAACATCTGTTGCTTTAGATGTTAACCATGAAGAATAGAAATATACTGGCATATGGACTTTATACCATGCTATTCTAAAAGCACTTATAACATAGGCTGCTGCATGGGCTTTTGGGAACATGTATTTAATTTTTGAACAAGAATTAATAAACCACTCTGGAATGTTTGCTTCTTGCATAGTTTTAACATGTTCTTTCCATGTGTCTGGATCTTTGGAAGCTTTTCCTTTACGAACAAATTCCATTATTTTGAAGGCTTTTATAGGCTTTACACCATGATACATTAAATAGACCATAATATCATCACGACAACCTATAGTTTCTTTAAATGGCACAATATTATTAGCAATTAATTCTTGGGCATTACCTAACCAAACATCAGTTCCATGAGAAAGTCCAGATATTTTGATAAGTTCAGCAAATGTTGTAGGCTTTGTATCTTCTACTAGTTTTATTGTAAATGGTGTACCAAACTCCGGTATTCCTAAAGTTCCTGTATTACACATTATTTGTTCTTTCGTAACACCTAAAGCTTCAGTAGAAGTAAATATTGACATAGTTGCTTTATCATCTAATGGTACTTTTAAAATATCAGTATTTGATTGTAATTGAATTAGTCTTAACTGAGTTGGATCAGAGTGACCTAAAATATCTAGTTTTAGTAAGCACTGGTCAATTGAGTGATAATCAAAGTGTGTAGTTCGCCATTCGGCAGTTGGATCTTCAGCTGGATATTGAAAAGGCGTAAAATCATATACTTCCATGTAGTCTGGTACAACAACAATTCCACCTGGATGTTGTCCTGTTGTTCTCTTAACTCCAGTACAACCTAAGGCAAGTCGCTCAACTTCAGCTGTTCGCATATCGGTAATTCCTTTATCTTCACAATAACCTTTTACATAACCAAAAGCCGTTTTATCAGCAACCGTACCAATAGTACCAGCACGATAAACATTATCTTCTCCAAATAATACCTTAGTATAGGCATGAGCACTTGCTTGATTTAAATCAGAAAAGTTAAGATCAATATCAGGAACTTTATCAGCATTAAATCCTAAGAAAGTAGCAAAAGGCATGTCCTGACCATCTTTTATCATTTTTATATGACAATTAGGACAATCCTTGTCTGGTAAATCAAATCCTGATGAATAAGTAGCTCCAAGAGAATTTCCTTCATCATCTTCAAAAATACTAAGCTTACATTTTGGACAACGATAATGAGCAGAAAGTGGATTTACCTCAGTTATTCCCATCATAGTCGCGACAAAGCTTGAACCAACTGAACCACGGGAACCTACTAAGTAACCTTCATCATTAGAGTGTTTAACAAGTCTTTGAGCTATCAAATATATTGGATCAAATCCTCCACCTATTACTCCACCTAAAGTTTTCTTTACTTTCTTCTCTAATGCTTTATCATCTAATTCTTCTTCTGTCGTCTTTTTAACATAATCAGTAACCATTTTTTTAATATTATCTGATCCCTTTAATATCTCATCATGTAATTCTTTATGAATAATCTTATTATATTCTTCTTCATTATCTTTTATATCTTCATGCTTTTCCTTGATAATTTTAAATACTATATCTCCATATAATTCTGTTGCGATACGTTCTTCTATCATATATGGAAGGGGTTCTCCATACCAGTCCTTCGCTTTAGTATAAACAAGGTCTGTAACAACGACTGGACAGTCTAGATAACTTTTACCATCATCTGCTTTTACACGAGGTGAAAATGGAATTCCTCCTGTATCAATAATTACTTCAACAATATCACACATATCTGCTATTTTATTAGTATTTTTAACGACTATTTCATAAGCTTTATCTTCACCTAAGAATTTAAAGTCTTCTAACATTTCATTGGTTGTTCTAAAGTGATTTGATGGTATTTCTTTTATACCATTACGAGCAAGTGGATGTCGTCCTCCACCTGGTACTTTTTGATTAACTATTATTTCACGATATATTTTATCTTCTCTTTTTAAGTGATGAACATCTCCCGTTGCAACAATTATTTTTCCAGCTTCTTCTGTAACACGGACAACTTTTTCAATATTAGCACAAACTTCCACTCTATTGGCAAAGTCCCCAGTTTGAAGCAAATGATCATAACACTCTGGAGGTTGTACTTCAACATAATCATAAAATCTTATAAGATTAGAAAGTTCATCATCACTTTTTGATTTAGCTTGCGTAAAAATTTCACTTTCGTAGCAGCCACTGCCAATAAGTAAACCTTCTCTTAGTTCATTAACTACACTTCTAAGAATTCTAGGTGACTTGTATAAATATTTTGTATTAGCAAGAGATACTAACTTAAACAAATTTTTAAGACCAGTTTTATTTTTTACTAAAATATTTATATGATGACTATTACCATATTTATGAATATCTTCTTTACTTACTAATTTATCTAAATCAGTCATTAAATCTATATTACGATTAGATAATTTTTTTAACATTTTATAAAATACTAAAGCTGTTCCTTCAGCATCATAATCTCCTCTATGATGAGCATTTTCATCCCATGGCACATCATATCTTTTAACAAGAGCACTTAGTGAGTGTCTAGCATAAGTATTATCAAGAGTCCTTGATAACTCTAAAGTATCAATTACAGGATTTTTAAATTCACCTAAATTATATTTTTTATAGGCCATCTCTAAGAATGAAACATCAAATTTAGCATTATGAGCAACCATTGGTAAATCACCAAACCACTCAATAAACCTTTTAACAGCATGTTCCTCAGTATCTTTTCCTTCTAGCATCTCATCTGTTATATTTGTAAGGTCAACTATTTTTTGAGGTAATTTGCGACCGGGATTAATTAGTTCATCGAAACGATCAACTATCATACCATCTTTCATTTTAACAGCACCAATCTCAATTATAGAATCAAAGCCACCTGCATTAAAACCTGTTGTTTCAAAGTCAAAGACAACATAAGTATCATCTAACATATTAGTATTTGTTGGACGTGTTACAATATCTACATTATCATCAATCATCAATAATTCACAACCATATATTGCTTTAAAAGGTTCTTCTGTCTCTTTCAAATTCTTGTTGTGATCAGTTACCATATTAAAGACATGAGGAAAGCCTTGCACTCCATTATGATCAGTAATTGCTACAGCTTTCATACCAAATTTAAGTGCTTGTTTAACAACATCAACCTCATCAATTACTCCATCCATTTGACTCATCTTAGTGTGGCAATGTAATTCAACTCTTTTTACTTCAGCAGTATCTTGAACTGTTTCTTCATTCTTTTCAATTTTAATAATATCTCTAGCATTCAAAACTAATTCTTTAGAAAACTGATCATTTTTAGTATAACCCCTAAATTTATACCAATTACCTGCTTTAAATTCTTTACAAAGTCTAGCATATTCATCACTATCTCGAACAAAAACCTTACAATAAATACTATCTGAAAAATCAGTTATTTTTAATGTAATAATCTTAAAATCAGTCTTAGTAGATTCAAAATACTCAACTCCAAATATTTTACCTTCTACTACTACATCATTATCTTCTCCAATTAAAGCCTTAATTTTAATTGGCTCTTCTTTTATACCTCTACCTATAACGCTATTAGGATCTTTTGGTTCTCTATGATATGTCTTTTTCTCATGTTCAACAGGTTTTGAAACCTCTTTTTTCTCAGGCATAACAGTATTTGCTAAGTCATTTTGAATTTCTTCTAAAATATTATTTTCATGATTAAGTTTAATTTCAATATTTAAATTGTAATCAAGTTTTTTATAAAACTCACTAATTTTAGGAAGACATTTAGTTAAATGTTCTTCTTCTACTTCATTAGTCGCAACAAGTACTAAAAAATCATCTTCTATTTGCATAGAATTTTCATAAAGTTCTAGTACTTTTAAATCATCTTTTAATAATTTTAATAAATATTTATAGTAACTTAGATATTTTTCTAGATTAGGATTTTTAATATCAAAAATAAATTCTATCTTGCAAGCTTTAGGATCAAGAGTCATTTTTTTTGCTTCTAACTCTTCATATATTTCTACAGGTAATAATTCATCTTTAGTAATAAAAATATTCCAACTATTGTTTTTTGAATTTACTTTAATTTTCGTTATTTTGGCATCATTAAAATATTGATAAGAATTCTCATCAATATTTATATTATCTAACAAAATTTTAATATTTTTATCCATATCTATCCCCCCTAATCATATATTTATTTAATAAAATTCTTTTTATTTTTTACACAAAAATTAATAAATTCTTCAATATTCATCTTTCTTAAATCTTTGTTATAAGGATATTCACCTAAATCAAATACAATATTATCAGTTTTCATTCTATCAATTAATTTATCTTGAGATATACCAATATACATTAACCAATAAGGATATAATTTTATCTTTAAATCATATAACTTTGTTGAACCACTAATAAAACAACTCTTATTTCTTAAATTTGAAGCATATTCATTCATTACAGCCAACTCAATAATAGCCAATCTCAAGGTTTCATCTTCCTTATTATCATATTTCTTAGTATTAGTTAATATTATAGCCATATTTATTTTTAATAAGTAATCTATAAATTTATTTTCTTTAGAATCTATTCCTATAACAATAGTATTTTTAACAGAACAATCAATAATATTAGATTCTTTACAAACAACATATATTGTATAATTATTTATTTTCTTTCTAACAATATTTTTATAAAAAGCAGTCGTAATTTTACTATTTTTATCCCATTCTTTAAGTAATTCTATACGATATTTTTCAACATTCTTTAACTCTTTTTGATAATCTTTATTTTCAAAAAACAAATTATATAAAATATCATTATCTGGTATAAAATCTTTATTTTCAATTAGTATATCTACTCGATCTTTATAAGTATTCTTATATTGTTCTTTATATATTTTCCATAATTTTTCTTTAAAATTACAAATATTATCATTAACATCTGATTGAAATAATATATACCAAACAAGAGCATATTCGTTAATTGTAAAATCTATTTTCATGTACTCCACCACTCTTAATATCTACTAATATATTACCAAAAAAAAAGAAAAAGTTATAGTACTTTTCTTATTATTTTCTACATAAGTTTAAGATATATAAAATATGCAGCCACTCCTATAATTGCAATTATTAATAAAAATATTAAAATCTTTACAAATACAGGCATACTTTTTTCTTTAAATTCATCATCCATAGCAAAATCTTTATCAGATAAATCCATGCTTCGTGTATAAAAATCATTATCTGCACCAGTTAATTTATTATCACTATTATCTAATTGCTCATTTTTTTTAGCTATTTCAGATAAATCAGTAGTAGAAAGTGAAACCTTTTCTGAAGTCACTTTATTTTCTTCTAATTTAGTGTCTTTAACTTCTTCATCAGATTTTATTTCTTCTTTATCTGGGGCAACATCCATCTTATCATCCACTTTATCAATAATACTAGTATCCATCAAATCACTTAATAAATTTATACTTGTAGCTTTATCAATTTCTCCAGCTAAAGTTTTAGAAGCAATAGTATCAACAAGATCATGAAAATTTTGTTCTTCATCACTCATAATTCTTTTTTTCTTTTCTTCACGATATTTTTCAAGTTCCTCTTTATTTAAATCAGCTAAAATATTATAACTAGTATTTTTAAGTTTTCTTTTTTCCTCCATATCATCTTGAACTTTTCTATTTTTTCTAGCTTCTTCTAAAACACTATTTATATCATATACTTTTTTCTCATTACCTTTATATAAAAAATTAAAATCATCTAATTCTTTTTTTACACGGGGAACAGTTTCAACATTTTGATATTTTTTCATCTGTTGATATGATTCACGAGAATAATAATCTTTTTCTTGATTTTCTTTTGAATTATCAATTTCATAAACATTGGAATTTGTAACATCAGTAATATTAGTATATTTTGTATTATTCATTACATCTTGATATAATTCCTGATTCTTCACATATCTTTTTGTCAAATCATCATTATCATCTCTATAACGATCCATTCGTCTCATATTTCCACCCTCTTATTTAATATAAGTTTAACATAGTAGAAGTTAAAACAAAAGATATTTTACATATTTGATAAAGTAATTAGACATTTCAATTGACAAATATTAAAAGTAAAATAACTTTACTACTTAAATTAATTCAGTTATAATAAAACATAAGGAGGAATATAAATGAAAGTTAGAGTTAATCAAGATGGATGTATCGGATGCGGTGCTTGCACTGGCTATAGTGATAAGGTATTTACTATAAATGATGAAGGCTTATCTGAAGTTAAAGTTGAAGTTGTTCCAAAAGAAGAAGAACAAAATGTAAAGGATGCTATTGAGGCATGCCCAACTTCTACAATTGAAGAAGTAACTGAATAAATTAATTTTAAAACCTACTAATTACTTAGTAGGCTTTTTATTTTTATATGAATATATTATCTGAACTTCCTTATGTGTCAATGGTCTATATTCTCCAGATGATATTCCTTCTAGATTAAAAATACCAATACTCTTTCTTGTTAATTTATCAACTCTAAAACCAACAGCCTCAAACAATCTTTTTACTTCATGATTTTTTCCTTCATGAATAGTTATCTCAACCATAGAAGTATTATTTTCTTGATTAACTTTTTTTAGTTTTACTCTACTTGGTATAACTCTTACTCCATCTAACATAATCCCATCTTTTAAATTATTTATTGCTTCTCCAGTAATAATACCATCTATTTTAGCAAGATATACTTTATCTATTTTATTAGAAGGATGCATCAAAATATTAGCAAACTCTCCATCATTAGTTAAAATTATAGCACCAGTAGTATCATAATCTAATCTTCCAACAGGATATATTCGCTTATCAGTATCAATTAAATCAACAACTGTCTTTCTTTCATGTTCATCTTTAGTAGAAGTTATTACCCCACGAGGTTTATTCAACAAAAAATAAACTTTTTCTTCTTTAACAATAGGCTTATTATCAACTTCTATCTTATCTTTATCTGTAACCTTAGTACCTAATTCGGTAATAACATTACCATTTACTTTCACTTTACCATCTTTAATTAACTCCTCAGCCTTACGACGTGAAGCAATACCTGAATTTGCGATAACTTTTTGTAATCTTTCCATAAACTTCTCCTCATCGACATATTATACTATATTCTTATATAATAAGTATACACCAACTTAATAAATTTTTATGTACTAAAAAACATAGTTTACATAAATTATTATGAGGAGGAATTCTATGTACAATTATGGAAATTATGCTACCCAAAATTACTCTGATGACAGATTTTTCGGTGTACCATTTCTAGTTGGTGGTATTGCTGGAACAGCATTAGGATATGGACTTGCCAACAATCAAAACAATCAAGGAGAAACATTCTATCCAGTATACCCAATGGTCCCAATGTATCCAACATATTATCAAACAACCCCAATATATTCATCATATCCAACATATTCCACAAGTAATAATTATTACTATTAAAAGTCTTAGGACTTTTTTTCATTTAACAAGGTAATTTGATTATTACCGTTGTACCTACACCTTTTTTTGATTTATAAAACAAACTGCCACCATGTAAATCAATTATTTCTTTAATATATGGAATTCCAATACCAGTACCAGATGGTTTTGTAGTAAAAAAATCATCATATATCTTTGATAAAGTTTCTTTAGACATACCACAACCATTATCAATAATATTAATCACATAATTAGAAGCTTCCTTTCTAACTTTTATATTAACAACTAAAGGAATATTTTTCTTTGATTCATAAGAATTTTTTAAAATATTTATAAATACTTGTTTTAATCTATTATAATCAGCCTCTAAATATATTTCTTTATCAGGAATATTAATTGTAGCTAGTGTTTTACTATAAATGGGTTCTAATACTTCTTTAACATCTTCTAATAATAAACATAAATCAATTTCTTCCTTATCAAGACTTTTTATCTTACCAAGACTAGAAAAATCGTTTATAATTGTTAAACTTCTTTTAATTTCACTTCTAATAATTTCAAGATACTTAGTCTTATTAAAATCATCAGCATATTCTAACATCTCTAAATAACCATTACAAACAGCTAATGGATTCTTTAATTCATGATTTAATTTAAAAACAGCTGCTCTTAGCTTCTTTTCTTTATCTAATTGTTTAAATGTAGTATTTATTTCAAGTATCTGCTTACTTCTAGTAATAAAATAAGCCGTTAAATAAGTAAATATAATAAATGATATAGTTGAAGTAAATAAAATATACAAACATTTAAAAGATATAATATTTTTATTAATTATATAATTTGGAATTATTATTAAAAGTAATATTTTTAAAATAATAAATATAGAAAAAGTTTTACATAAATTAAGATTTTTCTTTAAAAATAATTTATATATAAAGAAAGATAATGTATAAAGAATAGTTAAAATAATAAAATTAACATGATAAAAATAATGATAAACAAAAACTAAAATAATAGATATTAATATTGATAACTGATCTTTTTTAAATATATAACTTAAAAGAAGGGGAATAGTAAAAAAAATATTAGTTGCGATAAAATCTTTATCATCAAGAAATAAAAGTAATATTAATGAAGAAATAATTGCTACTGAGATATCATATTTATGTTCTTTTTTCTCTGCTGTATTAATATAAGCAATATATTTTAAATATAAACAAAGAGGTAATAAAATACACATAATATCTATTATTAAGTTTTTTAAGTAAGACATAAAATTCACCTATCTAATTAAAGCAAATAAAACTTAGGTATTTTGTCGAATTATGTCGAATAATATCAAAATGTATAATTAACTGCCTAAATATTGTATGAAATTAATTTATATTATATTACTTATTAAGAATTTTAATAATATAATAGATCCAAGTAAATAAAGAAACAAATATTATGTAATTAGGAAATATTTTAAATTTTATTTTATTTATATATCTGCCATAAAACAATAGAATAAAAATTGATAACCAGAATATTAAACTAGGATTATAATTTAATGATTTTATAAAATTCCCTTTAAGTAAAGAAAAAAAAGCATGTGTAAGTCCACAACCTGGACATGGAAAATGAAATACTAGTTTAAAAATACACAAGTTATGAAAAAATAATTGCATGATTATTAAATATAAAATAATAATAAAAAGACCATATCTATTAAGATATAAATCTTTTTTTAATAGTTTAAAATTAATTCTTTTCATTTTTAAGAATGGGAAATTGCTGAAGAAATACCTGCAACTCCTGCAACAGAAACAAGAATAAACATTATAACAGCAACTATTATCAAAAAGCAAAAATAACTACGTGCAAAATTTTTTAAATTAACATTTTTAGTTCCACCAAATGCATATACTAAAAGTAATATAAAGCCAACACATGGAATAGAAAATAATATTTCATAACCAAAATATCCCCACATTGAAATAGGTTTGTATTCTTCTGGAATGTTAGATAAATTTGCACCAGTGTTATTTAGTCCAGTATTACCAGCTACATTATTATTTACTGTATTTGTTTGCATTTGTTGTTGATTATTATTCATTTGTTGATTATTATTCATTTGTTCATTATTATTCATAAAACACCTCTCACTACATACATAATCAAAAATTAATACTCTTTGATCTTAATATTAGTATACTAGTATCATTTATTTTTTTCAACAAAAAAACTATTTTTGTATGCTAATTTATATATTTATTTTATCTATTAAAAATATAATACCTATGTTTTTATATTAAAATTTTAAATTTATCGGCAACATATTATCTAACAAAAAAATGATAGGTAATAAAACCTATCCTATTAAGTATTCAAATGAAATTATTAGAAAAACCAACTAGGAATTATTTTATTTGATCTATATATTTCTTTAGTTGTTTCGAGTTAGAACCTAAGATAATTTTTAATTGGTTATCTATTTCTACTACTCCTTTAGCACCTAGTTTTTGTATTCCCTCTTTGTTAGCCTTTGATACATCTTTTAAAGTTACCTTGAACCGAGATATATTTGATTCAGTACTTATAATATTATCTTTCCCACCAAGCAACTCTACTAGTTTATTAAAATCTAGTTCAGCATCTTTCTTCGTTGCCTTAATTACAGCAAGTAAAATAATTATTAAAACAACTGCTATAATTATATATTGAATTAAATTCATACTATCACCAAACTAATTATATATTATTTTTTTATAAAAATAAAGTTTTAATTTTTCTCCGTAATCTGATTAATTCTTCTAATAAAATCTTTACTCTTAATATATAGACCTGTATATCTATCATAATAATCATCTAAAAATCTATTAATTTCTTTAGTTACCTCAAAACTTATATTTAATTTAGTTATTTTTTTAATATCTACATAAAAGTACATTCGAGCAATTTTAATGGTTTTATCACTAACTAAAGTTTCATTGTTATAGCAATTACTACAGATATAGCCACCTGCATCACTTGAAAGCGTTATTATATTTTTAGTACTTCCACATCGAACGCAGGAATCAATATTTGGAGTGACTCCTAAGTAATATAATAATTTAATTTCTAATATATTTGTTATAACTAGAGGATCTAATCCATCTTCTATTTTAATTAATGAATTTTTTAATAATTCAAATAAATCTTTAGAATCATTTTGTCTAGCAACTTGCCCTACTAAATCTAGAATGTATGAAGAATAAGAAATCTTTTCTAAATCCATGATTGTTTTTGAAAATGAATTAATTACATCTATATCAATTAATGTAGAAACTCCATTAGGTTTATAATAAACATCAAATTTACCATAAATTAACTTTCTACTTACACTTCTCAATTTACTTTTAATATTTCTACATCCTTTAGAAATTATTCCTATTAAACCAAATTTATCAGTTAAAACATTAAGTATTTTACTAGACTCAGAATAATTTGTTTCACTTAAAATAATACCTTCAAAGGACTCTATTTTCATTTTCATGTAATCACTTCGCTATATTTATTTGTTTTTTATTTGTTGCAATAAAATATAATATTTTATATCTCCAGTTTTTTTAAATAGCTTCCATAAAATATCTTCACTCATAAAATCACCTCTATTAATATATTGATGATTTTTTTTAAAAATTATTCATCTTCTTCAGATAAACCTAATTCTAAAAGATATTTTTCTTTATCTCGCCAATCTTTTAAAGTCTTAACATATGTTTCTAAGAAGACTTTTTTACCTAGAAACTCTTCCATATCAAGTCTTGCTCTTGTACCAATTTCTTTTAACATAGAGCCACCTTTTCCAATAATAATTTTTTTAATATTATCTCTATCTACTACAATTACTACTTGAACATGAACTATTTTTTCATCTTCTTCATAATTTTCTACATAGCATGTAACAGTATGAGGAATCTCATCTCTAGTTAATTCAAGTACTTTTTCTCTTACAAATTCAGCTAAAATAAATCTTGTTGAAACATTAGTTAACTCTTCGTCTGAATACATCTTATCACTTTCTGGTAAAACTTTTTTCAAACAATTAATTATTAAATCTACATTATCATGTTTTTTAGCAGAAACTGGAATTACTTCGCTAAATTTATATAACTTAGTTATCTCAGAAATATCTTTAAGTAAAGTTTTTTTGTCTTTTATTAAATCTATTTTATTTAATAATAAAAATATTGGTACATTACTATTTTTTATTTTATCAAGGATAAATTTATCACCCTTACCAAAACCCTTGGAAATATCGACTAAGAATAAAATTGCATCTACACCATCAATATTATTATAAGCTTTTTTATTCATAATATTGCCAAGTTTATTATTAGGTTTATGGATACCAGGAGTATCAACAAATACTATTTGAGAGTCTTTATCATTATAAATTCCATCTATTACATTTCTAGTTGTTCCAGAAACATTAGATGTAATAGCAAGTTTCATTCCAAGTATAGAATTTAATAAAGTACTTTTCCCAACATTAGGTCTACCAACTATACTTACAAAACCACACTTCATTTTAAATCATCCTCTCCAAAAGGAAAAGTACACATATCACTAACAGGATGTTTTTCTACTTTACCTTCTTTGCTGTAGCAATAAATCAAATCATCATTTTTAAAGAATTCTTCAATTACTTGACGACATATAAAACAAGGATAACCGACATCTTTACTTGAAGTCATAACATGTAACTCCCTAAAGTCTCCTTTTTTATAGCCATTACTGATTGCTCCAAGAATTGCTGATCTTTCAGCACAAATAGTTGCACCAAATGAAGCGTTTTCTACATTAACTCCTGGAAACTCTTTACCATCTTTCATTACAACAATAGCACTTACGGCATAGTTTGAATATGGAGAATAAGAATTTTTTTGTAAATTTAATAATTTTTCGTACATAAAACCTCCTAAAATAAAGCTAAAATTTTTGGTAAAAATATAACTATTCCACCAATTAAAGCAGTAATACATAAAACTAGAGTAGCTGAACTTGCTGTATCCTTGGCAATTTTTGCTAGTGGATGAATCTCTGTTGTTACTAAGTCAACTGTCGCCTCAACTGCTGAATTCATCATTTCACAGGCTGATATAGCTCCACATATAAGAATTATAAATAACCATTCATTTAAAGATATATTAAAAATGAAACCAAAAGCACAAGCAAGAATAGTAGCAGAAATAATTATTACCATGTTATGTTCATACTTAGTAACATAAATAATTCCATCTATAGCATGATGAAAGCTTTTATTATAACGCTCTAAAGCTGTTCCTGTATCTTTATTTCTTTTTGGCGACTTAGTCTTAAAAAATTTATCTAGTAATCCCATAAGAGTTTAGTACCTCCTCTTGTTTAGCAAACATAACTTTTTCTTCTTCTTTTGTTTGATGATCGTAGCCAAGTAGATGATAAAAACCATGAACAGCTAAAAATGATAATTCTCGAAGAAAAGAATGCCCATATTCTTCTGCTTGAGCTTTTGCTTTATCTAAAGAAATATAAATATCACCTAATATTCTTTCATCATCAGGAATTATTACCGTATCTTCATCTTCTAAAGCAAATGTAATAACATCTGTTTCTCTATCAATACCACGATAATTTTTATTAAGTTCATGAATATAATTATTATCAACTATTATTAAATTAAAACTAGTATTTTCTAAGTGCTCCTTCTCCATCGCACTATATAATACTTTCTCAACTGTATCTAATTCTTTTATTTTTTCTTCTGTCTGATTAAAAATTTCTATTTTATTCATACTCTCTCCTTCTAAATAGTTATAATTACCCAAACAATAACTACTAAAGCAATTACTGATAATATATCAAGAAACCATTCACTATGACAAAAACTAGGTAACTTTTCACCCATTTTTTTTAATAATTTATAAATTAAATAACCAAATATACCTCCAAGTAAATTTAAGATAATATCATCAACATCAAATACTCTTCCTATTGCTAATTGAACTGTTTCAATAGATACACTAGCAATTAAAGTTAAAGTAATAGGTAGTTTTATATTATCTGACTTTAAATAAAGACTTGCAAATAAACCAAAAGGTAAAAACATTATCATGTTTCCTACAACATTTTTAAAAAATAAATTACTTGTTATATTATATCTTAATATTTCTTTAAAAGGAATAAAATTATTACCAGCCCAAGATGTACCATCTTGAAAAGTAACTACTTGGAAGAGACACAATATATAAATTATAAAACTTAATATTAATAGATCTTTATACAAAACTAATTTTTCATGGTTCTTAAACAAATATGCTATTCTAAAAGATACTAGGATAATAACTGATATTAAAACCATTGGCCAAGTAAATGATATTACACCATGAATTGTATTACTAAGTGGTCCTAGCATCTAATCACTCCTTCTTATTTGCTTCATTTAATTCATCTATATTTATATCACTAATATCAAAATAATCAGTAATATTTTCTTCTGCTTCAACAAATACATCTATATCTATTCTACTATCATTTATAGTATTTTTCAAAATTTTTTTATTTAGTATTCTTTCCCCTTTTTTTAATCTTTTACTAATCTTCTTTTCAGCCATATTTTGAGCAATATTTTCTAATTCTTTTAAACTTAATTTTTTTTCTTTCTCATCAAGTTCTAAATATTTAACAAAACTAATATTAAAAGGAACTATTTTACTCTCAATTATATTATACTGATTTATTTTAAAATTATCGAAATTATTTAATAAATTATAATTCTTATTAAGTATTTTTAAATGTATACCAAATCTTTTCTTACCAGTTTTATTTCTAATTAGTTTAGAAGTAGGAAGAGATACTTTTACTCTATACCAAGTCTTTCCATAGACATTACCTGTTGAACAAACTTTATTTTTTATTATTTCTTTATTATGAATTAGTCCACTAACTATAGTTTCCCCTTTTACAACATAATCTTCTTTTTTCTTAATTATTTCTCCATTAGTTATATCAAACCTAGTAATTACCGCATTCTTTTTCGCAACTATATTTCGAGCAAGACAAGTACTATCTTTCTTAGGAATCTTTCGCATTTCAACTTTAATAACATATTTAGTGCCAATTCTTTCTATCTCCAACCATTCAATATCCTCATTTTCAAGTAAATGTTTCTTTAAATTATTCAATCTAGTATTAGAAAGTACAAAATTATATTTTTTTAAACCATACTTTTTCACTTCATCTTCTATTTCTTTAACAAGCACTTTATTAGAATTCTCTATTTCAACAGCAAATATAATATTAGATAAAAATATATTTAAAAATATTCCAAATATAAAAAATATTATAAATAATTTATATTTATTAATTAAATATTTAAATTTACTTAAACCAAATCTATCTATTACTTCAACTTTATTTATAGTTTTAATTTCTAATAGTTTAAGATAATCTTTTTTATCAATAATAATTTCTAACTTATTCTTAGTTTTATCTAAATTATATAAATTTATGTTATTTCTTAGTAATTCTTTAAAATAATAATCTAAACTTTTACCAGTAATTCTAATTTTTAACTTATCAGACATTTACTACCTCAATATTTTTTATTTTTCCAATTAATAATATTTCATCGTCTAATAGTTTTTGTGGTGTAAGTTTATCTCCTTTAATATTTATCTTTTTATTATCTGTTATAACTGAAATATATTCTTCATCTAAAGATAGAATTTTTTTATAGTTTATAATATGGAGCATATTATCTGTTATTGTTAGACTAAATTTATCATTATTAATATAATTACTTAATCTATTAAACATATTATCACCTGTTAAATTATATGTTTAATAAAAGAAAAAAGCATTTAAATAATGCTTTATTGTAATTTTTCTTTAACTATTGTAGATACTTCTTTCATATCAGCTTTACCTTTTAATTTAGCTGTTGCTTCTTTCATGACTTTACTCATATCTTTTACTGAACTTGGTTTAACTTCAGCAAAGACTTCATCAATAATTTTTACGACTTCGTCATGTGATAATTGTTCTGGTAAATATTTCATAAGTACATCAATTTCTGCTTGTGTTTTATCTACAAGATCTTTTCTGCCACCTTTTTCAAATTCAGTAATAGAGTCTTTTCTCATTTTAATTTGTTTATTAACAACATCAATTAACAAGTCATCATTAATTTCTTTTTTATGATCGATTTGCTCTTGCTTTAAAGCTGCTTTTACCATTCTAATTACAGTTAATCTATCTTTATCTTTTGCTTTCATTGCATCGATCATATCTTTATTTAATTGTTCTACCATCTTTTAACACCTCACCTAGTATTATAGCATAAATCATATAGGAAATTAAATAAACTAAAACAAAAATAGAGATATTAGTAATCTCTATTTCTTGCACGATCTCTTTTTCTAGAATTCTTGATTCCTTCTTTTTTTGCTGCTCTTCTTTTTACTCCTGGCTTATCATAAGCTTCTCTTTTTTTCCATTCTGAAGGGACACCGTCTCTTGCTACTTTTTGTTTGAACTTTCTTAGAGCTTGATCAAGATTACCACCTCTAACAGTTACTTTAGTTGCCATCAATTTCCCTCCCTTCGTTTTAACTACAATGAATTATATCAAAACTTAAGTTCTATTTCAACCCATTTTTCGACTTTTTTATTAATTTTCAAGGGCAAAATATAAATTTCGTATAAATTTTCCTGCATAAAATCCAAAATTAAGAATAAATTTAATAATAATTGGAGAAATTAAAATTATTAAGATGACAAAAATAACTAATAATATTCTTTTTATTGTAAGGGACAAATATTTCCTTCAGCTACTCTTCTGATACCTGATCCTAAGGAATATCCGGCGTCTTTCAATACTTTAATAACATTTACTAAAGCATTGATAATAGATCCAGTTATATAATCAGATCCTCCCTTTATCTTATCAAGTTCAGAATTACTAATAATACTCAACTATTTACACCTTTCTGGATTAGTTATTCCTTCTATTACCCCACACAAAAATATAATTAGAGCTGATATACCCAATGCCACCCAAATAGTACTTAATGTTCCACCTTTTATTTTATCCAATTCAGTTGCTTTTAAATATTTAATTTTTAATCACCTTCCCAAATCAATTTAAATATTTCTAATAATTTTATTTTCTTATCCGGCAAAAGAACATTTAAAGTCTCTTTACCAGGATAATTTCTGTTAAGTTTAATTAATACTTCATTATAGATTTCTTTATTTTTAGTAATTACAATTCCATTATCTTCTACAATTTGAAATTTTATTTTTTTATTTTTAATATATAAAATACTATTTTTATAAAGAAGCTTTTTTTCTTTCTTTTTTATTACTAAAAGGCAAGTATTTTTTTGCGACATAATACAGTAAAATTCTTTATATTTATAAATTTTATTACTATTTAAAATAAAGATAAATATTACTTCTAAAATAATGGTTAATATAATTAAATAAGTAATTAATATTCTACTTTGATAAGCTTTTTGTCTCACGTATTTTTCCCCTTTCTAATTTTAAAACTCTATCAAATAATTTCTTATTATTAGAGCGATGGGAAATTACAATAATAGTTTTATCATATAAATAATTGAAGATTTTTTCTAATATAATTTTTTCTTTTTGAATATCAATTTGTCCTAATGCTTCATCAAAAATATAAATACTAGATTTTTTTATAATACATCTCGCAAGTATTATTCTTTGTCTTTCTCCATTACTAAAATTAAAACCATTTTCTTCAATTCTTTTTTCTAAACCAAGAGTACTATCTTGAATTATTTCATTTATATTACAAATTTCTACTACTTTATTTATGTCTTCATTAGAATATTCTTGATAAAGAGTTATATTATTTTTAATAGTATCATTAAATAAATATTCATTAGCAGTTAAATAGGTAATGTTTTTTCTAATATTTTCTAAGTGATAATGATTTATATCTATATTATCTATTTTAATAGTATTATAAGGAACTTCTATATATTTTAACAAGGTTTTAACAAGAGTAGATTTACCGCTACCAGATTCACCAGTTAAAAGAACTTTCTCTCCTCTTCTAATAGTTAAAGATAAATTATTAAATAATACTTTCGCCCCAACTTTATAATTTAAATTATTAATAAAAATATCTCCAACTAACTTATAAGATAAATAGAAATAATTATTTTTAAAATTTTCATTATCCAGCATAAACAACTCTTCCACTCTATCTTTAGCTAATCTATATTCAGGATATTCTTCTAATAATCTAGTAATATTAAAGACACTATCTAATAAATAAAAACTCAAAGACTGATATATTATTAAGTTTCCAAGGTCTAATTTATTTTCTACTACCAAATAACTTCCTATACCAAGTATAATTAAAGATAAAATTTCTTTTAAATTATTTTTTACTAAAGAAATTAATTCTAAAAATAAATTATAAGAATAAACTGCTTCTAAAAAATTCTTATATCTAATATTAAATTTATCAATTAATCTTTTTTCTAAATGACTTCCTTTAATAGTATCAACATTACTTAATCCCTCAACTAAATAAGTATTGATAAAATCTTGATGTTTAGTTAATTTCTCTAAATATTTCTTCTTTTTCTTACTTGTAATTAATATTTCAGAAAAAGAAATAATTAAAAATATGATAATTATACTAGTTAATAGCTTTGAATAGTAAAACATAATACTTATAAAAAAAATAATACATTGAAGGTCAGTTAAGAAACTTGAAAATAATAGTCCTAAGTAATTTCTAATAGTATTTAAATCTTTAAATCTAGATATTACTTCACCAGTAGTTCTATTTTTATAATATAAATATGGAAGTAAAAGTATTTGTTGATAAGTTATAGTAGTTAGTGAATCATCAAAATAAGTTAACCATTTATTAATGAGTGTATTTTTTAAAGCAATATTTATATTTTTATATAGTGTAATAATTAGAAGAAGGATACTTATTGTTAAAATATTACTTGTTAAATCTAAGTTAATAGAATAATTTAAATAATATTTAAAACTAAATGATAAGATAAAATTTTCAAAAAAAGCAATAATAGTAGTAAAGCATGATAAGAGGTATAAGATTTTATTAGTCTTAAAATTATTTTGAATTATCTTTTCTATCATTTTATTATTTTTAATAACAGGTAATTTTTTATTAGGATGTAAAAATAAGTAATTATTACTAGAAAGGAGTTTGAATTCACTAATAGAAATTATTTTTTTCCCTTTAGCAGGATCCATAAGTGTAACTTTGTTTTTTTTATTATCAATATTATATATAACAACAAAATGATGATAAGATTTATTTACAATAAAATGAGCAATACATGGTAAGTTATTTACATTTATTTTTTCAATTTCTCCGTTCATTCCATATGTATCAAAACCAATCACTTTAGCTGCCTCTAATAAATTGTACATAGAAACTCCGTCTTTTGTAGTAGATGTTAGTTCTCTTAAATATTCTTTAGATACATCTCCACCATAAAATCTAATAATAGATAAGAGACTACAAATACCACAATCTTTTATGCCATCCTGCATAACTACTTTTATTTTCTCTATACTTTCACCTCCAATTATATTATTAGAAAAAATTTTTTCTTTTACGAAAAAATCTAATAAATAATTGAAAATTTTATATTATATATAGAATTAAGCTATTGAAGGAACTTAATTATGAAGGTACTTTGTAACTTGAGTACTTACCTTAAAACTTTAAGGCATTCAAATCGAGTGCTATTTTTTGTATTCATATCCAAACCCTACTGAATCAGTTTAAAATTATCAATAAGATGATAATTACTATTTGTAAAAATATTAATAAGTCTTTTTTACTCATAGTACAACCTCCAGTAAGGCAAACACTTTTTCCTCCCAATTGTATTATTAGAAAAAAATTAGATTAAACCAAAAAAAGAAGAAGATTTCTCCTCTTCCTTGGATAAATATTAATCTTTGTCAAACGCGTGATAAAAAGATAAAGACTATTTATAGAATATTAAATTATTACTATCTATTTATCCGACTACATATTAACATAATTTTATTATTTTTACTAGTACTTTTAATTTCTTTTTCATTTTATTTGTTTACTCACTCAATATTTATAAGTACTCCAATAACTAATTGATATTTTTTATTACCTTTATTTACCATACTACAAGTTTGCAAAATTATTATCTTACTGTCATCAGTTAATTCTGTATTTACATTAAATAATGACTTATTTTTTAATTTATTTAAATGTTCCTTCCAATTTAAACCATTAAAAGATTTTATATTTACATAATCAAAGTCTTCTGCTTCTATATAGGAACTAAATATTTTATATGTATATTTAGTATTATTAGAATCATAAATATATATTATATTATTCTTTTTAAAAAAAGATTCATCAGTATATTTATTTAGTATTAAGAATGGTAAATCTTGCTCTTTACCACTATGACCATATAAAAGTATTTTTTTATCTCCAATATTTACTCTATAATCCATAGTAATAGATCCTTTTTTATCATAATTTCCATAATTATCATGAGATAGATAATACTCATTAGTTGTACTTTTTAAGATTGGACTACTTAACACATTTGGTATATAAATATATCCTACAATATCCGGATTATTATATTTTTCTATTTCTGACTTTACATCTATCTTTGTTTTAGTACTTAAAGCCTTGCTTGTTGTATCCATAAATATACGCTTAGTTGACTTATTATTATAAGTTATTAAAAAAAAACACAATCCTAAAAAAGCAACAATTATTAAAAGATAAAAAGCTCTTCTAATACATTTATTTTTCATATATAGTCCCCCAATTAATTGAGCATTATTATAACACTTTTTTCTTATTTTTCAACAAAAAAAGAGTAATCTCTCGACTACTCTAAAATTATAATAAATTAATCTTTTATTAAAACAAATCTAAATGAAGAAACAAGTATTAATAACATTATAATTAATGAATTATTATTTGAAGTTTCAACTCCAGTATTTGGAGGAGTTATCTCACCAGATGTTTCTCCTATAGCTGGTTTTATGTAAGTATTAATTATATTATAGCCATCATAAGTTGTTGTATAACCATCAACTTCATCTTCTATAATCTCATATTTAATTTCTTGACCTTTATAATATTTATCTAAATCTTTTGTAATATATAACCAATCCATATTTTTTGTAATCTCAATATCTTTCTGAACAATAATTTGTCCATTTACCTTACCTACTATAGTAACTTTGATTGAATCTGGACGTTTATTATAAATATTGTCTGAATCATTCCATTTCTTAGTAATAGTGATATCATTCTTTTCATTTTCATGCGTATTTGTTATTGTAACATTTTTTGTATTTTCACTTTTATTACTATCATTTTGATTATTATCTATTATCTTATCTCCATCTGTTGATTGATTATTATTAGCATTATCATTAATTACAATTGATGAATTATAGCCTTTTACAACATCTTCAGTAAATGTATAATTAATTAATTTACCATTATTATATTTTGGAAGATTTTCAAATGTATATGTCCAACCACTTTCAGCAGTAACTTTTTGACTTAGTTTTTCATAACCATCAGCATATAAATGTACTATTATATATTCTGGACGAATTCCATCATTATTATCTTGATCACTCCAAGCTTTTTGTAATATATATGATACAGTTTCAGGTGTATGAGTATTAGTTATATTAAAATCAGTTATCTCTGATGTATAACCATCTACTGATACTTCTTCTAATGTATATTTTATCTCTGTTCCTTGATTATACTTATCTAAATTAGTAAATGAATAATTCCAATTACTTTCTGAATTTGCAATTGTTGAACTAACTTTTTCACCATTTGCTAATAAATTAATTGTTATTGAATCAGGTCTTATACCATCTTGATTATTATTATCATTCCAAGTCTTTGTTCCTGTAATACTAATCTTTTCTGGATTATGAATATTAGTTATATTATTACCACTTATTTCAGTTTTATAACCTTCTACATTGTCTTCACTTACTGTATAAGTAATTTCTTTTCCCTCAGAATATTTATCTAATCCAGTAAATGAATAATTCCATTTTCCATCACTACCAGATTTTACTTCTTTAGCTTGTTTTTCTACACCATTTGCATAAAGTCTTACAGTAATTTTTTCTGGTCTCTTTCCATCTTGGTTGTTATTATCATCCCATGTCTTTGTTCCAGAAACTTCTGTTTTTATATTATCATGAGTATTAATTATATTAAATTTATTTTCTTTATCATATTGAACACTATAATTTGAGTCTACATTTACTTCTTGAACACTATATTTTATTTCATGTCCAATTTCTCCTGCTTTATACATTGGTAAATTTTTAAATGAATAATCCCAATTATTACCTTCTCCACTTATAGTTGCAGTCTGTCCTTCTACTTTTTCTCCATCAGCATACAACTGAATAGTAACTGATGATGGTCTCTTGCCATCTTGGTTATTACTATCATTCCAAATTTTTTTACCATTAATATCTATAGTTTGTGGAGTATGAGTATTAGTTATATCATAACCACTTATTTTAGTATTATAGTTTTCTACTTTATCTTCCTTTACTGTATATGTAATTTCTTTTCCATTCTCATATTTATTTAATCCAGTAAATGAATATTTCCAATTGCCAGATTCATCAGGTTTTACTTCTTGAGATTTAATTTCTTCTCCATTTGCATAAAGTCTTACAGTAATTTTTTTTGGTCTCTTACCATCTTGGTTTTTATTATCATCCCAAGTCTTTGTTCCAGAAACTTCTGTTTTTTCAATTTCATGTTTATTAGTAATATTATAACCATCTACAGATGAACTATATCCATTATAACTTTGAGTTTCAGCAACTCTATAAACAATCTTTCCTGACTCTTCATTTTCATGACCTACTCTATAAACATATAAATCATTAAAACTATATTTCCAATCTGAACTTTTTGCAACATCTATTGTTCTGATAACCTCATTATCTGCATATAAAGTTACATTTACACTTTCCGGACGAAGACCATCATTATTATTATCATCTTCCCAAATTTTCTTACCATTAATTGACATTTTCTGTCTTTCATTTATAAGTAAAGTAACAGTTGATGTATTACTCTCTACATCTTTAGTTTCATGTGGATTTGTAATATCTGACTCAATATAATAATCAAAACTTACTTCTCCAATCGTATCTACAGAAGAATTAAAAGTAAATGTTCCATCCTCATTAATTGTAAGAGTACCTTGTAAACTAGAATCTTTATAAATTTTATATTTGTTATCCGCGATTTTTTTAACATTATCATTTTCAACAATAACAATTTTATCAGTTACAGATACATCTTCTTTACTTTCTCTTTCAATATTTTTATTTAAATCATTATTTAAAATTGATGTACCATTAATAGTTCCACCAGAATAGCCTTTATAACTAGAATTATCTTTATAATGATCATCTTTTGTTATAGCAGGAATTTCAACTGATGGTTCTTCAAACTCTAATGACAAATCTTTGTTTTCATAAAAAGGATTGTCCTCTGAAGCCTCAGCAGTCAAAACTGCTTTAGTGTTTGTATACATACTTCCATGATATTCATCTTTAGCACGTACTTCATAAGTTAAACTTAATTCATTCTTTGCAGAAATATCACCAATGTTCCACTTAAGAGTAGTTGTTCCATCTTCATTTTCTGTAACTTCTACTCCTTTAGATTCAAGATCTTTTTTAGCAGTATCAGTTAATGAAAAATCACTTGGTATAGTGTCAGTTACTACACCATTAGTTGCTAGAACATTCTTTAAACTTTGAGAAATATTTTCAAATAATTTTTTTAATTGATTAGCATCAAGTGCTTTTTCATTCTTATAGGTATGATTTTCATTTGCCTCAACTGGATTAATCTTTTCAAGCTTAGAAGCAGCCTCCTCTTCTTCTCCAAAAGTTATAGTATAAATGTCAGCTGTACTATAATCTTTCTTTAAATCATCAAGTTCTTGCTCTGCTGCTGCTGATGGCGTCTTATCTTCTGGGCAAAGATTGGATCCACTAGTATCCCATTTACTAGCTTTATCATCTGCACCACCACCACATGTTATTTTTACCGAACGATCCGAGTCTTGCTTATTAGTATTAAAATATGTAGGAATACCATCTGTTAGAATGATAACCATTTTTTTAGCATCATTTCTACCACCATCTAGTAAATCATGTGCTTGTTCAATACCTGCTTGCAGATTAGTTCCACCATTTGCTGTCATTCCATTAATAGCAGTTGTCAAATCATTTTTTTTACTATAATTGCTAAAAGAAACACTAGTATTAACATCTTTTGAAAATGTTACTAAACCAATCTGAACATTTCCATCTTTATCAAGCATTGTATTAATAAAATCATTTGCCGTTGACTCTAAACTTGCAATTCTTGATGGAGTACTATTGTCATACTTTCCTCTAGATCCATAAGCCATACTACCAGAATTATCTAACACTAAAATTATATCTAATTTACTCATAGATGTTTGACTAGTAGTATATGGATTACCATTTACAGTTAAAGTAACTTTGGCATTTCTCCCCTTTTTAAGATTATCATCACCAGCATCATCATAATCCTTTGTAGCTGACTTAGAAATCGTAATCTTACCAGGTTCATCACTAGCAAAGATCATCGAAAATCCAAAAAGACTTATAATAGCAACAAGTAATAATAAAATCTTACTATTCTTTTTAAGCTTTACCATAACTCTCACCTCACCTTTTTCTTTAGTAACTAAAGTCCCTAAAGTTGTCTTACTATACTAATTGATTGAAAGTAAAAAGTCAACTAAAAAAGTTTATTTTAATCCAACTTTTTATTAGAATTTCAATTTTTAAAAAAATATATTATACAAAAAAATAAATTTGCATTCTTTAAAAAGCAAATTTAAAAAATTAAGGTAAAGTTGAGGTAAGCAAAATAAAAACGTTGATTTCTCAACGTTAAATACATAATGGTGGAGCATAGCGGGATCGAACCGCTGACCTTCACGGTGCAAACGTGACGCTCTCCCAGCTGAGCTAATGCCCCAAACAACATATATCACTTACAAGCGACAAATAGATTATAGCAACAAAACTAAATAAAAGTCAATGATTTTTTTCTAAATTCCATGATATTTTTTAGTTAAATATTCTTTTTCTTCACAAACCTTCCCATTTTCTTTAATTAAATGAGTTCTATTTCGATAAAAATTAGTAATATTATTAATCATTTTTCTTCTTTTAAAATTATAATTATTCATAACTCTTTCAAGTAAAAATTTATTGTAAATAAAATTAATTTTACCCTCTTCTTTATGAATTATTATAAGTAAAAATAATAACATTATTATAATATTAATCGTAATATTTTTTTGTATTATAAAAATAATTAAAGTAGTAATATAACTTATTTTTACAATTAATTGTAAAGATTTTTTATATGGAATAAATATATTAAATAATAAGTTTACTATTCTACCACCATCTAAGGGATATATTGGTAGTAAATTAAATATTAGTATCGATAAATGATAAATTAATATTACTTCTCTATCTCTATAAAAAATATTAATTAAGATAATATAGGCAATATTTTGAGTTAGTGGTCCTGCAAGTAATATTAATAATTCTTTCCAAATATAATCATTTAATAACATATTAAATTTAGAAATACCACCTAAAGGATAAATATAAATATATTTAACATTTATTCCTAATATTTTAGCAGTCATAAAATGACCTAATTCATGAATTATAATAATAGTATTTAATATTATATATTCTTTAAATGATCCAATAATAATAGTAATTAATCCCAAGATATATACTAAGAAATTAATTTTAAATATATTTTTTATAGTCTAAAAACTCTCCATCCTTTTCAAATGATAAATATAATTCATTTGATTTAGTTTGTCCTAATACTTGCCCTTTTTCTATATAGTCATATAATTTATAATTACTAATATCTACATTCTTATAATAAGTATCTATTCCATCTACTTGTTCTACAATAATTGTATTTAAATTGTCTTTTGAACCAACATAGACAATAATACCACTTTCAAGTACAGGAACTAGGTAATTACTATCTACTTTTAATTTAACTCCATTTTTGTATTTAGCCTCACTTTTATAAGCTAGTTTTTCACTAAATACAGGTTTTTCTTCTTGAACTACTTTATCAAGAGATAATACTTTTCCAAAATATTTATTATAAACATTTCTAGCTTTAGTAAATTTAAAACTCTTAGTATAGACTTCTTCATTTATTTTTTCTTTTAAATTATTATTTCTTCTAATCGCAATTAATCCAACTAAAAAGATAATTACTACAAGCATAAATTTAGTCATAAATATTTTAACATGTCTTTTTAAAACTAAATGTTCTCTTACTCTCTTTTCCATATATCTCACCTATTAAAATATATGTAAAATAAAAATAAGTATGTTAATTTATACTTATCTTTTTATATTTATTAGGTAATTTATTTATTATTAAGTAAATTAGTTCTCCATAAATTATATTAATAATTAAACTATGTGTTATTTTATAAATAATCTTACTTATAGTAACTGGTACCATATTGAAAATTGCTAAAACAATACCAGTAAATGTTTCATATAAAATAATTACCAATATTAAATAAATTATTAATTTTAAATAGTCTACTTCAAATTTTTTATAAATAAAGCTACTAATAAGAGCCATTATTAAGAAAAGACAGGCGTTAAAAAATAATAAATTAGTATATAATAAATCATAAATTATTCCCGTTATAAATACTAATATGAAATAATCTAATTCTTTTTTTCTAAATAAAGGATAAATTAGGAAGATAACTGTTAGAGTAAAAAGTGGTGTAAAGATAGATAAATCTCCAACTAGATATGGTAAAAAGTTTGTGAGAATTCCATCTAAAATAAGTGAAATTAAAAGAATTATTATACTTACTATCATGCTTTTACCTTCAATACAGTTATATAATGAATATCATTAAAATCTTGATATGTTTTTATATAGACATTTTTACTTAAATTATATTTATCACTTTCAATCTTCTCTACTGTTCCAATATAAATTCCCGCCGGTATCATACCACCTAATCCACTTGTTAAAACAGTATCACCTTTATTTATCTGGGTTGTTTTATCTATTCCACTAGCTTTTATTAAACCTGTTTTTTTACTATAACCATTTAATATAGCATAATTATCATCATTATTTGTTCTAATTGCAACACTTACTTTAAAATTAACATCATCTGAAGTTATTAATTTTACTTCACTTGAAGTATTAGATACCTTAGAAATTTTACCGATTAAACCATTCTTAGTAATAACAGCCATATCTTTTTTTATACCAGCATTTTTTCCTTTATCAATAGTAATAGTATTAAACCAATAACTTTTATTTCTATTTAAAATAGTCGCATTTATAGGAGTATATTCAGTTAAAGTTTTATTTAATTCAAGTTCATCTTTCAACTCACTTATTTCTTTTTCCAGAGCACTATTGACATTTTTTTGAATTAAATAACTTTTTGACTGATCACGCTCTTTTTCACGATGAGTATTAAAAAAAGGATAAACAAATGCTTTTTCTAAGGTAACTCCTATATCTTTTAAAAGAGTTTGATTATCTCTTTCTAATAATAAAGATATCGCAAGTAATACCACTATTACAACTATTCCTATTGGTATAAATAATTTGTTATTATATTCTTTCTTTTTCTTCATAAAGCCATCTCCCTAACTTATTATATTATATTTTTATACTACATTCAATTTAGAATATTTAAATGTTCATAAAAACTATAATAAGAATTATCTCCTACAATAATATGATCAGTTACTGGTATTCCTTGAATCTTTCCTGTTGCGAAAAGTTTCTTACTAAATTCAATATCAGCGTGTGATGGAGTAACATCATTAGATGGATGATTATGTATACAAACAATAGATGAAGCACTTAGTCTATATGCCTCTTTAAATATTTCTCTAGTATGTGTAATTGATGAATTAATTGTTCCCATAAATATTAATTTCCTTTCGATTAATTCTTGTTTATTATTAAAATAATAACAATAAAAATACTCCTGTTTCTTATCAGCTAAAATATATCTAGATGACTTCCAAATAGCTTCAGGATTATCTAATTTTTTAAGTTTTATATCTTTTTTTAAAAATATTCTCTTACCAAGTTCAATACTTGCTAATAATTCAATAGCTTTTACTTCACCTATTCCTTTAATATTTTTTAATTCATTAAGACTTAAATCTTTTAAATCACTTAGGCTATATCTATTTAACATTTCAATAGACAAATCACTAACATTTTTATTTTTTATACCAGTTTTTAAAATTATTGATAGTAACTCTTTATCAGTTATATTACCTACCCCTACTTCTTTTAATCTTTCTCGTGGTCTCTCATTTTCTGGTATATCTTTAATTCTATAATTCATATATACACCCCATATATATTATTAGAAAAAAATTACTTAACTTGTATTACTTTTTATAATTTCTTGATAAGTTTCCATAACCATATCTTCTACCTTTAATATTTCATTATTACTTAGATTAGTATTAATAATATTATCAGCTTCACTAATATTATTAGAAAATTCTTTATTCGATAAATACTTCTTTTTAATAGTAATATTTTTACCATTATCTTCTAAAATATCTTTTAAATTCTCAGCTATTTCATAATCTTTAGTTATTCCTAAACAATTATTATTCTCTTCTAAAAAATAATATAAAGTCTTATTAGGATTTATTAAATTAATCTTACTTCTAAATATTATACTTCCTAAAAAATATCCTAATATAATATAGAATAATGATACTAAAACTAATTTTTTCATATTTTCACCATAGTAAATATAACAAACTAGTATTAAAAATTTTGTCAAAAAAAAAATACATTATAAAAATGTATAAGATTATTTTAAATTTCCTGATTATTTTCAAAATTAGTTATAATTACTTCTTCTACTTTACCCCTTTTTTTACCATTAGCATTTATACTTCTTTTAGCTTTAATAATATGAAAATGATAATCTTTATATAATTCATTTATTAATGTAGTATTATGATTAGATAGCATTACATAACAACCTCTCTTATCTAATTCTTTAAACACACGAGCTAATCTTCTTTGTTCATCTTTACCAAAACCATCTTCTGTATAACTATTAAAAGTAGAAGTATCAGAGTCATATGGTGGATCAAAATAAATAAAATCTCCCTTTTTAGCATCCTTTACAGATTCTTCAAAATCTACTGATAGAATTTTTATATTATTATAATTTAAATAACCACATATAATTCCTAAATTTTGTCCTTCATAAGTATTTACTTTTAATTTTTTACCAAATGGTACATTAAATTCATTTTTACTATTAACTCTATATAATCCATTAAAACAAGCTTTATTTAAATAAATTGTTCTTGCTGCTCTTTTATAATCAGCAATTCTTTTGAATTTCTTTTTATCGCGATCTAAATTTCTTATTTTATAATAATATTCTTCCGAATGATTTGCTTCATGTTTATTTAATTCTCTACACATTGCTTCGAATTTCTTATCGTCTTTAATACATTGATAAACATTCATTAATTCTTGATTAGAATCATTAATAACAGCATTTTTAGGAGATAGTTCAAAAAGTAATGCGCCTCCACCTATAAATGGTTCATAATAAGTATTATATTCATAAGGAACATATTTTTTTAATTCATCAATTACTTGTCTTTTCCCACCAGCCCATTTAACAAATGGTTTACCTTTAATCATATTCCAAACCTCCAATATATTAATAAATTCATTTTATCATAGAAAAAGACATCTTTGTTAATAAAATGTCTTAAATATTAATTTATTTACTATCTCTTGCTTGCATAAAAGTATAAATTATAATAATTATTAAACCCATTATTAATAAATATAGCCAAATTGGAATAACACCCCAAATATCCCTCAATTCAATAATTATATTAATTACCATAAGTAATACACCAAAATTAAATATAGCCGTATAATTATCATTAAAATAGCCAAATAATGTAAGTATTAAACTAATTAAACTAATATATACTAAAGATATAGTACTAGGAATTATTGAACTAATAACTTCAATAGCAAGCAATACTCCAAAAATAATAATTATTTTCTTTAAATTAACTTGTTTAATAATAAATTTATTTAATAAGAAAGTTATATATAAAATAATTATACTTGGTATTAAAATAGAAATATTAGGATCTAACTCTTTATAATTTAATATTCCAATAAATGGAACTATAAAAAGAAAATAACTAAGTTTTTTTAATAATTCATCATCACAAAAAAGAATAATTATACATAATATTAAAATATACCCAAGTATTCGAGAAATTATTAACATACTAGGAAGATCCATACTAATTGGTAAATATAGACTAAATAATAATAAAATATTAGTAATTACTTTATAAGTCTTATTATCTGTTTTTATACTATCTTTATATAAATAATAACTAGGTAATATAAGTAAAGCTCCTATTAAAGTATTAGCTTCTATATAATTTGCATATAAAGACATTACTAAAGTAATTAGGCAAGCAATCCTATAAGTATTTTTATTAGATTTAATATTTATTAAAATACAATAGATAAATGTCAATAAAGATAAAGTATAAATTATAGTATATCTAAAATTAAAAATAGTAGATGTTATTTTAAAAATACCAGTTTCAAGTAAAAATATAACAAATGGATTAAGTATTTTTAAATTATCTATTTTTTTTAATTTACATAGTCCTCTATAAGATAGACTATTATATATTAAAAATATTATTGGTATTAAAATATTATATAAAGTATTTAAATTAAAATTATCATAATCGTCTACTAATATAAAACTTTCTATTGAAAAAGTAATTAATAATATAGTTATAACTATTTGATTAGCCTTTTTAAAGTCATCATTCTTACCTATGGAATTAGAATTTATAATAAAACTGAAACTTACTAGTAATAAAACTATAATTAAATTAACCAAAGGAGTTTCATTGATATTAATACTTAATAATATTAATAGATAACTTAATAATAAATTAAATATATTTATAAATTTACTATTACTTTTAAAAAAATTAAGTAAATTTAAAGCATTAATTATACTACTACTAATATAAAATATACTTTCTAAATTAGTTAATTCTTCGTGAGAAATAACTTGTTTAAATAAATAACTTACAAGTAAATAACTACATAAAGTATTTATAAAATTAAATTTATTATCTTTACTAAAAAAGATATTTAATAGAAAAATTATACTTGATAAAATTAATAATATTATAGAAATATCTAATTTAAAATATTTTAATATATAAATTAATCCAATAAAGATACTAAAATAAGTAAAATTAAATAAATATTCTCTTTTATATTTAAGATAACTTATTAAAGAAAAGATAGATATAGTAAAATAAGTTATTGTATAAGATAAGTATTTATTAGAATTAGAATAATTTAAGTAATTATTAAATAAATTAAAATAAAACATACTAATAATTACCAAAGTAAAAAATATTACACTTAATATCCAATATAAATAAGAAATGCGTGATAATTTTTTTTCTATAATAAGTGATAAAATATAAAAAATTATTGCAAAAGATCCTAAAATTAAAACTTTATAATAATTAGAAATATAATTCCAAGAAGTAGTTGCTAGAATAATACCTGATATTATAACTAGACCAATACCAACAATTAAAAAAATAGTATTTTTATTTTTTTTTGGTGGAGCCTTTATACCATTTACTTGTTTTTCATAATCAGATAACTTAGAAATATAAGAAAATAAAAATATTGAAGATATGAAGCATATTGGTAGATCTATAATACTAAGTATAATAAGCATTTTCTTATCATTAATTAAGTCAAATCCCATATCTTTACTAAAAGATACTATAATTAAACTTAAAGCAAATATTAAAATAGAAATAGTAGCTTTTCCAAACAGTAAATATATTATTCCCACTCCAATATTAAAATAACTTGCTAAAAATAATTTTTTATTATATTTATTCATATATAATTCATTCATATAAAAACCTCTTTATTATAATTATAAAGAGATTACATTTTTTTGTCTATTAATTCTTCCTTAATTTTAAATACTGTTTAATAGTATCGGTTTTATTAGTAACTTTTATTTCTAGAGAATCAGTATTTTGTAGCACATAATCATCTGATACTATTTTTCCATTAACTATAATATTTGTTAGTTTATCAACTAAATTAGGTCTTGTTTGATATACAAAATCAAGAGCCGTAGATCCAGCTGGTAATTCAACAATTTCACCACCATCATAAACATAAACATGGTCAGTTAAAAGTTTAGTTTTTGCATTTTTAATAAATTCATAATCATTTTTTGATGTTTCATCTATATACATTAAAGATTTAACAAAAGGAATTTTCTCTTTAATAAATTCTTGAGTATCCTCATGATTCATACCATTCTTTATATTCCATAAAGCAGAAACACCATAGGCTGTTACTTTATCCATATCATGAGTTCTTATTTTTATTTTAGTAGGTTTATCATCTACAGCAACAGTTGTATGTAATGAACGATACAAATTAGTTTTTGGATTCGAAATATAATCTTTAAATCTTCCATTTATATGTGGATATTCCTGATGAATTAATCCCAATGTCCTGTAACAATCATCTAATTCATTAACTAAAACTTTTAAATAAAATAAATCGTAAATATTTTCTAATTTATATCCTTGAAGTATTTTTTGATAAGTAGTACAAATATTCTTAGTTCTAAATAATATTTCATTTGGAATATTATTATATTTTAAAATATCAGAAATTTTTGTCTTTATCATTAATAAATATTCTTTTCTTTTATCTTCTAATTTTTTCTTCTCATAAGTAATTCTTTGAAATACCTCTGAATCAGTATACATTAAAGATAAATCCTCTAATTCACTTTTGATTTGATAGGCTCCTATTGATAAAGCAAGTGGTACAAATAATTCTTTTGTTTCAATAGCGTTTTCTATCTGTTTTTTCGGTGTTTTATATTGAAGAGTTCGCATATTATGAAGTCTATCAGCTAATTTTATTAATATAATTCTTACATCTTTTGAAAGTCCATTTGTAATTTTACGAATATTAGCTAAACTTTGTTCTTCTTTTGTAGAAAACTGCATTCGACGCATCTTTGTTACTCCATCAACGAGTTGAGCCACTGTTGGATTAATTTCTCTTGCTATATCTTCTTTAGTAAAATCAATTTTGGCATCTTCAATAGTATCATGAAGTAAAGCAGCACTAATTGTATCAGGATCATATATTTCCATATCAAGTAGATTTTTCGCAACATTTAAAGGATGAATAATATAAGGTTCTCCACTCTGTCTAAACTGACCACAATGAATATCAACAGCTAAATTATAAGATTTTTTCACTTCATCTAACTTTTCCTTATTTACCTCTTGTTTTTTTAATTCATTAACTATTTCATCAATTGTTACCATCAAACCACTCCTTTTAAAAAAAACGACTCTCTAAGGAACCGTTTTAATCCAAACTAAATATAGTTAAAGAAAAATAATTAATATTTATAAGTATATTTTTCATCACTACTACCTCTTTGTTGTAAATACTTATAACAGAAAGATTAACTTATGTCAAGTTTTTATTGTAAAGTACTAATATTAGTACCTTTAGAAACAATAGTAACAGAACTTTGATCAGTAGTATTTGAAACATCTACTCCACTATTACCATTTCGATCTTGAATATCAGATATTTTAAAAGAAACTAAAGTGTTACTAGTAGTTTGATTCAATATAGTATAATAAGCAACATAATAATCACTTCTCTTATGTACTTTTACTACTTGATTATTTATTGTTATTATAGGATCTTTTTTTAATTCTTCACTAACTTTAAATTGTAAACTAATTGTATTAGCTTCTTCTGCATACTTACTATTAGTAGCATTATCTGATTTAATAGTAACCTCAGTTAAAGTAGGAGGAGTTTTATCATTAAAATCAATAGGCTTAAAAAAACTAATAATTTTATTTTGATTAGAATATAAAAAATAGAAAAGAAATATTGTAGCAAGCAAAAGAATAATAATTATAACTATATTAGTAATTAAATTTACTTTTGGATTCAAAGTTTTATAATTATTCATAATATTTCTCCCCTTTAAATTTATTATCTAGACTTAGATTTATTCTGCTCAAGAATATTTTTTAATTTTTTTGCCAATTCTGGCGTACAATATTTATCTATATTATATAATTGCTCATCGATTGATAATTTATTAGTTTGTTCTTTAAACAATTCATATAACAAATCATTTATTCCGTAGCACCCATAAATGCTTGCTTTTATCATTTTATCTGGTGATATTGAAGTAATCTTTATATCTAAGCCATTTACTCTAGCTAAATCTTCAACAAATTCTCTTTGTGTCCTACCATTACCCTCTCTAAAAGGATGAAGAGCATTTATGTCAGAAAATAAATCAGCTAATTTTACAATTTTATCTTCATCTGGCAAATCAATAAAATATTTATTTCTTTGTAATTTTATAAAAATATCTTTAGCATATGAATTAATATTTTGAAAATCACAAAATAATGAATTTTCTTTTTCAATATTACAATTTCTTGTTTGGCCTGCCCAATCATATAAATCTTGAAATATATATTTATGAATATCTTGTAGATGTTTAAAATCAAAATTTCCCTTTATTGGTTTATCAGTATATATTTCTAGTAATCTTAAAGAAGTCAATCTCCTCTCAACTTCTTCAAGTAAGAAATCATATCTTAAATCATACTTATTTCTAAGAACATTTGTACTAACTTCTTCACCATTTTCATTTTTTTTGTGGTAGCAATAATCATCAATCATTTTATGAGTCTTCCTTTATCAAGCTTTTTTAATCCTTCTTGTGCAAGATTTATTTTTTTAATTAATTTAGCTCGTGCCTCTTCAACAGTCATACCATTATTTAAACAATCTATTAAAACATTAATTTCTTTACCTCTTAAATCTAAACCTTCTTGACCTAAAGTATCAATTATTTTTTTTATTGTTTCTTGCTTTTCTGAAGATAATTTATTAAATTCATCTAGGTTCATAAATAAATGTCTCCTTTCTTCTATAAATATTATAAATAAAAATATAAAATTATTCAATTTACAAATAAATTACTTTTAAATATATATTTTAAATATTTTCAATATCACTTAAGAATTTCTTTAATTTAGCATCTTTTGGATGATCAAATATCTCGGTACTAGTACCTTCTTCTATAATTTTACCATCACTCATAAAAATTACTTTAGTACAGAAGTTTTTAATAAAGCGCATTTCATGAGAAACAACTATCATAGTCATATTTTGTAAAGCTAGTTTTCTCATTAATTCGGTAACTTCACCTATCATTTCAGGATCAAGGGCACTAGTTGGTTCATCAAATAAAATTAATTCCGGATTATTCATAAGTGTTCTAATAATAGCAATTCGCTGTTTCTGTCCACCAGAAAGTTCACTAGGAAAATATTTTTCTTTATCACTTAAACCAATCTCTTTTAAGTAGGCTCTTGCTTTTTTAATTGCCGCAGCATCAGTCATTAAATCAAGAGTGGTTGGAGCAAATATAATATTATCTAAGACATTCATGTTATTAAATAAATTAAATTGTTGGAAAACCATACCAATTTTCTGTCTTTCTTTTTGTAAATTACTTTTTCCAACTAACTCAGATTCATCATATTTTATACTACCAGAAGTTGGTGTCTCTAACCCATTAATACATCTTAAGAAAGTACTCTTACCACATCCACTAGGACCAATTATGCCTATAATATCTCCTTTTTCTACATCTAAATCAATTCCTTTTAATACTTTCTTTTTACCAAAACTTTTCTTTAAATTTCTAATTTCAAGCATTATTCATCTTCCTTTCTAACATACTAAATACTTTTGAAAGAATAAATGTTATTAGTAAATAAATAATTGCTATCAAAATTAATGGAAAGAAATAATCATAAGTTCTGGAAGCAATTATATCACTAGCCTTTGTTAATTCTACTATTCCAATATAAGCACCAACTGAAGTTTCCTTTACTAAAGTAATAAATTCATTTCCAAGAGCCGGTAAAATATTTTTTATAGCTTGTGGAAATATTATATGACTAATTATTTGTCTATAACTTAGTCCCAATGAATAACCTGCTTCTAATTGTCCCATATCTACAGAATTTAGGCCAGCTCTTATAATTTCCGCAACATAGGCTGCACTATTTATGCCAAAAGCAAGTATTCCAACTATTACAATATTTACAGAAGTCTGTTTAAAAATAACATAATAAATTATCATTAATTGTAAAATACTAGGTGTCCCTCTAATTACTGTAATATATATTTTACTAAGTAAATTTAAAAATTTTAAATTACCTGTATTATCATGAAAATTTCTAATAACAGAAAGTAAAGTACCAAGAATAATTCCAATAATAACAGCTCCAAGAGCAATTATTAAAGTATTTTTTAAACCTTCTAAAATATATTTATATCTTCCATCATATATTACGCTCTTATAAAAACTATTAATAATACTCTTCTTAGAATTATCTTTTTTTACCCCCATATGATTTAATAAATATTTATCAATCTTACCCTCTTTTTTAAGTTTTTTAATTACTCTATTAGTAACATTTAATAACTTGGTATTACCTTTTTTAACAATCATTCCATAACTATCTGTTGTAACAGGATCAGAAAGTATTTTAAGTCCTGGAGAAACTAATTCTTTAGCCGGCACCTCATCCATTACAACACAATCTACTTTATCATCTTTTAAGTCTTGAATAGCTGCTAGAAACTTCTTTTCTCTAACTAAACTAATATTATTATAATTTTCTGTTAAATAACTATCTGCTGTACTTCCAAGTTGCACAGATATTTTTTTTCCAGATAAATCATTAGGTGAAGAAATAGTACTATCATCTTTTACAACAATAATTTGCCGAGATTCAGCATAATTAACACTAAAATCAACCTCTTCAGCCCTCTCTTTAGTATAACTAATTCCAGCAGCTCCTATATCACTTTTAGATGTCTTAACTTCATTTATAATTGAATCAAATGCTACATCTTTTATCTCTAATTCATATCCTAATTCTTTAGCAATTTCATTTACAATATCAATATCTACTCCAACTATTTCTCCATTTTTATAATACTCATAGGGAGCAAAACCTGCCTCAGTTGCTAAAACTAACTTCTTAGCACTTTCCTTCTTCTGACAACCAGTCAAAGAAAGAACACTTATTAAAACTAAAATAACAATAAATATCTTTTTTATTCTTTTCATACTACACATATACTCCTATTATAAGATAAGTATAGCATAAAAAAAGAAGATTTTTTATAATCTTCTTTATTTTTTTATAAAATCATCATTGCAACTGTTAAAACTATAATATTTGCAAGTGCTACACAAACTAATAATTTAAATGCCCATTTTAACCAAGTAGTATATTCAACTTTAGCAAGAGCAAGTCCACCCATAATTGCTCCACAAGTAGGAGTAAATAAGTTAACAAAACCATTAGCTGCTACCATTTCCATTATAGTTGTCTCAACATTGTAACCAACTTGATTAGCAAGGCCTGCCATAATTGGACTAGATAAAGTTGCAAGTCCTGAACTACTAGGTACTAATACAGATAGTCCACAATGTAAGATATAATTAAGTGGTGCAAATACTACTTTTGGAACACTAGCAAGTCCATTAGCAGCATTATAAATTATATAGTTATCTAAATAAGTCTCACTCATTAGAACTGATGCTCCACGAGCAATAGCAATTATCAAAACAACTCCAACCATATCATCGGCACCATCAACAAATAGATCAACAATTTTCTTCTCACCCATATTATTAACAATACCAATAATTATAGCCATTGCCATAAACCATAATGTTGCTTCTTGGAAATACCATTCTCCAAGTGGAACTCCAGCAAACCAATTAAGACTTAAGAATTTACCAACTGGATTTTCAACAAAGAATTTAATACCAAAACTTTCCCAAGGAATAAAACTTATTATCATAATGACAAAAGTTAAAGCAAATAAAATTAAAGTAGCTTTTTGTTTACCAGATAATTGAACATTTTCTAGCTTTTTAGCATTCTCTTCTTCATCTTCACCATAGAACTCTTCCATATCTCTTTGTTCTTGCAATGAAAGAATAGTACTACCCTTTTTCTTAATTACACGTTTTGCATAACTCATTACGAATAAAATACAAATTACAAGTGTTGTTAACCAAAGAACAGCACCTAATCCAATAATAATTCCTTGATTAATTTCCAAACCAGGAACAGCTTTTTGAGCAGCATCTACTGCTACTCCAACAGCAAATGGATTTAATGTAGATCCTAAACATCCACTTCCAGCTCCAAGTAAAACTATTGCACTACTGACAACAGTATCCATACCAGCTGCTACCATAGTTGCAGCAAGTAAAGCATAAAATCCTACAGTTTCTTCAAGCATTCCGTAAGTTGTACCACCAATACTAAATAAAGTCATTAATATTGGAATTAGTACCAATTCATGTCCATGTAACTTCTTAATTAAAACTTGAATACCAGTTTCAATAGCTTCTGTTGAATTAACAATCTTCAAGAAAGCACCTAAAATAAGAACAAAGACACAAATATCAATAGCATCACCAAATCCTTTAATAGGACTTAATAATGTCTGAGAAAGCGTTGCTCCAACCACTCCACTACCATTAACAATTTCTTCTCCATTAAATTGTGCATGTGGAAGTAAATGAGTAACTATCGCTAATATAAATATTAATATTAAAATAATTGTAAAAGCACTCAATGAAAAACTTTTTCTCTTTTTCTTTTCTTCCTGCTTCTTCTCAGGCTTATAAATTACTGTACCTATATTTTCGTCAAGTGCATTACCAGCATTTTCTAAAGATGTAATAATAGAATTTTTACCAGTTTTTTTAGTAAAATCTATACAAGCTTCAATCTTTGGAAGCATAGAACCTGCAGCAAATTGATCTTTTTTAATATAAAGACGTGCATCACTTACTTTCATTTTATCAACAGTGAATTGATCCTCGGTATTATAATTTAAATAAACTTTATCAACTGCCGTTAGAATAATTAAGTTATCAGCATTCAACTCTTCAGCAAGTAGAGCACTAGTTCTATCTTTATCAATTACGGCGTCTACTCCTTCATAGCCTTCGTCTTTAGTTTTTACAACTGGAACTCCGCCACCTCCACAAGCAATAACAATAGTTCCATTATCAAGTAAATTTTTAATGATATCTAATTCCAAAATCTTTAATGGTTTTGGTGAAGCAACAACTCTTCTATAACCTCTTCCAGCATCTTCTTTATATATAGCATGAGTTTTCTTCTTTTCTTCCATTGCTTGTTCTTCTGTTAAAAATTTACCAATTGGTTTAGTAGGATTATCAAAAGCTGGATCTTTTGGATTTACCTCAACTTGTGTAACAATTGTTGTAACATCTTTCTTCATATGACGAGAATCTAATTCATCACGAAGAGCTTGTTGCAACTGATATCCAATATATCCTTGTGACATAGCACCAGACTCAGCAAATGGCATATTATCTTTTTTCATATCATTATAAATCATACCAACTTGTGGTCCATTACCATGAGTAATAACTACACTATGTCCTTTTTCTACTAAATCAATAATATTTTTAGCAGTTTTTCCAAGTAAATCATGTTGTTCTTCGGGAGTTTTTCCTAAAGCGTTTCCTCCTAACGCAATAACTAATCTACTCATCTTTCAACGTCTCCAACATAACTGCTTTAATAGTATGAAGTCTATTTTCTGCTTCATCAAATACCTTTGAATGGCTAGACTCAAACACCTCATCAGTTACCTCCATTTCTTTTAAACCAAATTTTTCATATATTTCTTTACCAATAGTAGTTCCAGTATTATGAAAAGATGGAAGACAATGTAGAAATATTACATCTGGTTTAGCATTATTTACAACATCCATATTTATTTGATAGGGCTTTAACAAATTAATTCTTTTTTCCCATAATTCTTGAGCTTCACCCATGGATACCCAAACATCAGTATATAAAACATCAGCATCTTTTGTAGCTTTCATGATATCCTCATCCATATCAATTGAGCCACCCGTTTCTTCACAAATTCTACGGCACTCTAAAACTAAATTTTCATCTGGCCAAACTGTTTTAGGAGCACAGGCAACAAAATGCATACCAAGTTTTGCACAAACAACCATTAAAGAATTTCCAACATTGTTTCTAGCATCTCCACAAAAAACTAATTTTATGCCACTTAGCTTACCAAAATTTTCATAAACTGTCATCATATCAGCAAGCATTTGAGTAGGATGGAATTCATTAGTTAAACCATTCCAAACAGGTACGTCAGAATATTTTGCTAACTCTTCAACAACATCTTGTCCAAAGCCACGATATTCAATACCATCATACATACGAGATAAAACTCTTGCGGTATCTTCTATAGTTTCTTTCTTACCCATTTGTGAACCAGTTGGTCCAAGATATGTTGCTTCCATTCCTAAGTCATGAGCACCAGCTTCAAAAGCACAACGAGTTCTAGTAGAATCTTTTTCAAAAATCATAGCAATTTGCTTTCCTTTTAAATATCTATGTGACTCATTATTATGCTTCTGCTTCTTTAAAGTTTCAGCTCTCCTAATTAAATATTTTATTTCTTCCGGAGAATAATCAAGTAGTTTTAGAAAATCTCTTCCTCTTAAATCTACCATTCTACGTCCTCCCTAACAAGTGGCATACTCATACAACGAGGTCCTCCTCTACCACGAGAAAGTTCTGCTCCATGTATTTCAATTACCTTTAGACCAGCTTTTCTTAATACATCATTTGTAACAGTATTTCTGTCATAAACAACTACTACTCCTGGAGCAATTGCTAAAGTATTACTTCCATCATTCCATTGTTCTCTTTCACTCGCAACTTTATCTCCTCCAGCACATGGAATTAAAGTTACTTTATGACCCATATACTTAGTCAAAATATTTTCAAGTGTATCATTAATTTCTACAACATTTAAATCTTCAAATGTCGTTGGATCATATCCTTCAGTAATTTCAAATACTTGAAGTGTTCCCATAATTCCAGGATGATAAGTAAAAGTATATTTATCAATTTGTGTAAATACTGTATCTAAGTGCATAAAAGCACGACTAACTGGAATATTAAAAGCAAGTACTGTATCAATCTTACAATTAGGATCTTTAAAGAAGTTTTTTGCCATCTGATCAATTGCAGCTGCTTCAGTTCTTTGAGAAATACCTACTGCTACAATATGTTCATTTAAGTTTAAAACATCTCCACCTTCAGTATGCCAACTATATTTTCTCTTATAATAAAGTGGTGTATCTTTATAATCAGGATGATATTTAAAAATATATTCTCCATAAATTGTCTCACGATTACGAGTTACAGAATACATTCTATTTAAATTAGTTCCCTCTCCAACATTATCAAAATTATCTCTTGTAAAATATAAGTTTGGCATAGGTTCAGCAATAAACTTATCAGGTGAATCAACTACATCAACTAAAGTCTTTTCAATCTCTCGTTTTTCTTCAGGTAAATCACCAACTTGAATACCCTCCATAGTTTTCAAGACCAATTCTTTTGAATCTTTAATAGCATTTAAATAATTAAATACTAATCTTTGATACTTAAGAGTATTGATACCTGCCTCCTTCATAAATTGTTTAATAAATCTTGTTCTTACTTCATTACTAGTGTCCAATACTTCAGCTACTAAATCTTCTAGATAAACTACTTCAACCCCATTATCTCTTAAAGCCTGAGCAAATGCATCATGCTCTTTTTGAGCATCGGGTAAAAATGGAATATCATCAAAAAGAAGTCTCTCTAATGTGTCCGGAGTAAGATTAAGTAATTCATTACCAGGTCTATGTAATAATACCCTTTTTAACTTACCAATCTCACTAGTAACATGAATATTACTCATTTAAACTCTCCTCTCTAATAAATAATATTTGGATACTTCCTATCCTATATAAATTATATCAAATTAAAAATAAAAGTCTATACAAAAACACTTGAATCTTACGACTCAAATGCTTAATCTTAATTATTTTCTAACTCCATTAATTTCTTCTTTTCTTCTTCTAATTTTTCCCTATCCATATTAACAATATATTCAGGAGCTTTATTTACATAATTTGGGTTAGCAAGTAATTTCTCACGTCTTTCAATACTCTTCTTTAATAATACTATTTGATTTTCTTTTAATTCTTTATCAGCAGCAGTTTCTATTCTATCAAAGAAAATAGTAGCCTTTACTCTATTACTAAATACTTTATATGCTTTAGCACCAGTTGGTTTAGTAATTAAATTATTATCTAATTTTAACATTTTAATTATTAAATTATTATCATCACTAGTATCAAACATTACTTTTAATTCCTTAGTCATATTATTTTCTGCTTTAATATTTCTAAATTTCTTAATAAAATCTACTGCATCATCTACAGCTTTTTCTTCTTCCTCAAATATTAATTTCTTAGTATACTTTGGATACTCTGATATCATAATAGATTCATTATCTTTTACCGGTAACATTTGATATATTTCTTCTGTAACATATGGCATAAATGGATGTAGTAATTTTAATATACCAGTTAAAACAAAACATAGTACTGATTTAGTAGTTTCATCATCTATTGAATATTTCGCCATTTCTATATAATAGTCACAAAAATAATTCCACGTAAAGTCATAAATTGTATTACCAGCATTATTAAATTCAAATTTATCCATATATTTTTTTACATCATGAATAGTTTTTTCATACTTAGTTAAAATCCATTTATCTTCATTTTTTAAATTAGATAAATTAATTTCTTTTAAGTTTTCAATATTCATTAATGTAAAACGTGAAGCATTCCATATTTTATTTATAAAATTCCAATTTGCTTTAATTTTTTCTTCATCAAAGCGCATATCTGTACCACTTGCAACATCAGTTGCTAGATAATAGCGAAGGGCATCTGCTCCATATTCTTCAATCATATCAAATGGATCTATTCCATTTCCTAAACTTTTAGAAAACTTTCTACCTTGTTTATCACGAATAAGTCCATGTATTAAACAATATTCAAAAGGTCTAGACCCTAGTAATTCTTCACCTTGAAAAGTCATACGATTAACCCAAAATGGAATAATATCATAACCAGTTACTAAAACATTATTAGGATAATATCTCTTTAATAAATCAGTATTATCTGGCCAACCTAAGGTTGCAAAAGGCCATAGAGCTGATGAAAACCAAGTGTCAAGTACATCTGTATCTTGCCTCCAGCCTTCACCTTTTGGTGCCTCCATTCCAACATATACTTCATCCCCCTTATACCAAGCAGGAATTCTATGACCCCACCACAACTGACGAGATATACACCAGTCATATGTAATCTCCATCCAATGATTCATTGTCTTTTCATAACGACTAGGTACAAAATGAACCTTTGTTTTAGTATCCTTTTGATTAGCAAGTACCTTATCAGCTAGTGGTCTCATCTTAACAAACCATTGCCTTTTAATCATAGGTTCAACCATAACTCCAGTTCTCTCACTATGACCAACTTCATGAACGATTGGTTCTTCTTTCAATAAAAGACCTAATTCTTTCAAATCTTTAAGTACCTCTTCACGACACTTTTCACGAGACATACCTTGATACTTTTTAGGAACATTTTCATTCATTGTAGCATCATCATTCATAATTTGAATTTTCTCAAGATTATGTCTATTACCAACTTCAAAGTCATTAGGATCATGAGCCGGAGTAATTTTAACAGCACCTGTTCCCTTAGTCATATCAGCATGTTCATCAGTAATAACCGGTATTTTTTTATTCATAATTGGTAAAATTACATTCTTACCAACAAAATCTTTATATCTTTCATCATTTTCATTAACCGCAACAGCTGTATCACCAAACAAAGTTTCAGGACGAGTAGTCGCAACATCAATATATAAATCACTATCTTCTAATTTATATTTTAAATGATAAAAAGCACTTTTTTCTTCACTATAAATTACCTCTTCATTAGATAAAGCCGTCTTGGCAACAGGATCCCAGTTTATTATTTTTTCTCCTCGATAAATTAAACCCTTATTATAATAATCAACAAATACTTTTCTAACAGCTTTACTTAAACCTTCATCTAAAGTAAATCTTTCTTTTGAATAATCCAAAGAAATACCAAGCTTAGCCCACTGTGCTCTAATAATATCAGCATGTTCATGAGTCCAATTCCAACACTCTTCGATAAACTTTTCTCTTCCTACTTCATGTTTATCTAAACCTTTATCTTTTAATCTTTTAACAACCTTAGCTTCTGTTGCGATTGCAGCATGATCCATTCCAGGAAGCCATAGACAATCATAACCTTCCATTCTCTTATATCTAATAATTATATCTTGTAAAGTAACATCCCAAGCATGTCCTAAATGAAGTTTACCAGTAACATTAGGAGGAGGTAAAACTATACAAAATGGTTTTTTAGAAGTATCACCTGCTTCAAAATAATTTTTATTTTTCCATTCTTCATATTTATTCTCTTCAACTAACTTATGATTATATTTCTTTTCTAACATTATTACCAACTTCTTTCATATATAAAATATTTTTCTTCTTTATTTCTCTATTTATATTGGTTAAACCAATTATTTGTTTAATTTCATCATCATCTTGAATAGAAAAACCCCCTATTTGACTAGCCCTAAAATAATTTAAATAATTATATTGATACCATTCAATTTGTTTATCAGTTATTACTCTAGGAATATAAAATATTACTAATTCATCATTATTAACAGACTTTACAATCAAATGTCCATCTTTAGCTAAAGTAATAGGAGCAAATTGTGAATCGTCATTAGTAAAATGATAACCCAAATTATATTTATTTGAAAAATCAATAAATGCATCTAAATGATTATTAATTACTTCATGTTCATATTTTCCTATTGCAAGGACATTCTCATTAGGTATAATAATTACCTTACCATATTCATTCATTATTTTTTCCTCCCAATAAATCTAAAACTTCTAACCAATTGCACACTCGAACAACGCCCATTTCTTTTAATTTATCATCATCAATATTTCTATTATGCCAAGCATCAAATAATATCTTTACTTTAGCTGAACTTAAATTATCTAACTTATCATCAATCATAATATCAGCATTAATAATATTCTTGTTAGTTGTAAAAATATATTTCTCTGGTGGAATAAAAGATAATTTTTCTCTTAAATAATAATACTTATTTTTCAAATTATCTCCACTAATATCAATATTATAATTCCAAATATAAGAAGTAATTATATAAATATCATATATCTCATTTAAGTTATTCAATACATCAAAGCAATTATCTTTCAATGGATAATCTCCATATAAATTTTTATCTTTAAGAAAATCAAAAAATTTGCTTTTCTTATTACCAGTAAGATCTTGTAAATAAAAATTTGTTTGTTTATCTAACTCATAATTTGTATGTAAAAATTCATTAATATAATCTAATATTTTAGAATCAGTAATACAATTATCCATATCAATAAATAATTTATTCATATAATTACCTTCTTTCAAAAAAAATCTATTCATCCAAAGGACGAATAGATCGTGGTACCACCTTAATTTCTATAAAATAGCTTAATATTTATAACGGAACTATCCGAAACTATCTACTTAATTTCAATAATTATGCTCCACTGCTACCTTCAATATATTTTCTATTCATTTACACCACCCATGAACTCTCTACAAAAAATAATATATTTACTCCTCAGCTTCATCGCATTTCATGTCTAAAATTATACATTATTTTAATTATTTTAGCAAATTTTTCTTATCATTAATTAATTCTAAATATTTTTTTTCATCTAAATCTAAATAACCTTTAAATATAATCTTAATTATTTCAGAATGATTAAATATACATATAGTATCAGATCTAACTATTCCCTCCGGATACATACAACCACAATAATCAAAAACTTGATCAGGATAATCAGGAGAACTAACTAAATAACCAGTAATCATAAGTTTTTTTGAACCACTATTTAATTGTACTATACTACCTAATGGTAAAAAATTATTTTTCATCATTCATCATCATCCTTATAAAAAAAGTCATCAGTATCATCATAAAATTTATTCAAATCTTCTTTATTCCTATTAGCATGATATATTTTATTATAATTATTATTCATGTCAAAATCAGGTAAAGAAGTATTTGTAGAATTTGCTAATGTATCTTGAGGAATATCATTAGAAACATAATCTCCTTCTAAATTTAATTCATCACTATTATCTTCATAATTACCATTCTTTGTATACCTATGTTTTTTATGACTATTCCCATCAACAATAACTGCTCCAACTGAGCCACTAATTCCAGCAGCAGCAATTCCAAGTCCAATAGGAATAGTATTATAACTATCAGAAGTACCATTTGATATAGCATTATCTACACTATTAACAATAGACTTTCTCAAATTAATATTATACTTATTTTCAATAACACTTAATCTATCAGAAATAGAATTAAATTCAGATACAGTCCCATGGCTTAATTTAGCTTGATTAAATTCATCCTTAAGTCTTGCTAAAACATCAGCATCATTCTTATCCATATTATATTTATTCATATATCTAGAAGCTAAATTATTAATATTAGACTCCCTTTCAGCAATCTCACTAGTCGCAATAGAAGTAACCTTTGAACCAGTTCTTTCTTGTCGCCATATAGACATGTCCTTATCAATCAAATTTTCCCTATCATTATCAGAAATATTCAAAGAAGAATACTTATCATTTAAAGCTTTTCTCCATGCAGCTTCAGAAGAATAATTATTAGGATAATCTTTAATATTACTTTTAACCATAAAATTCTTAATAGAATCATCTATATTATTACTAAAATCCTCTATATTATTAGAAATATTAATATTAATTCCACTGTTCAAACTATTATTAATATTTCTACTTGCCAAAGTATTTTTATATATATCAGATAAATCCATAAGATCATCCTTAGAAATATTATCAATTTTAGAAAAATTAGTAATTGTTGTATTCAAATTATCTCTTAAAAGAGTAATTTCCTGCTTTATCTCTGAAATAGTATCATAAATATTATTAATAGAATCTTTATAATTTGTTATACATGAACCATGTTCAAAATTAATATTATTAATCATTTCTTCTATATCAATAAATTCTTCAGTTAAATCCCTATTATTAATATAATTTTCTACTACATTTAATATTTCACATGATTTTCTTAATCTTTCTAAATCAATACAACCTGTAAATCCATTTGCCATATTCTATTACCTATAAAGTTTTTACTTGTTCTAACCTTTCTTTTAATTTATTAATTATACTAAAATTTTCACTAGTAGATACAGCTTTTTCCTCTAATATTTTATCTTCTAAATCATTTATTAATTGTGTTTTTTCAATATCCTTTTGTTCATCCAATTCTTCATTTATTTGAGTTTTCAAATTTTCAATAATACTCTTTATCTCATCAATATTATTTAATATATTAATAGCCATTTCATTAGCAGGAGATTCACCTAAAATATTTAAAGATTGTTTATCAAGACCACCATTTAATACTTCATTTCTTATATTTTCATATATATTAGGATACATATATGAACTATAATTATTGTATTCATCAGTAATTTTATCTTCTAAACTATTAGGTTTAATTATTTCTTCAGGATTAGTCTTCCAAGTAATCCAATCTACTTTTGACATAAAATACCCCTCCTATTATAAATAAATTATATTAAAAATATTAATTAAGGTCAAATAAAAAAGAGATTTAATCTCTTTCTTATGCATTAGTTGCTTGTTCTTGATTCCCAATTTCAGCGGCTTGCTTCTTCAAATCATCAAATTTCTCATTCATAAGATTTGAAATATTACTATATTGGTCAGTAACATATCCTTTAAAACATACTTTTTCAATTTGGTCATGATTAAAAGCAAATAATTGATCACTTTTAATCATTCCTTCTGGATAAAGACAACCACCATAATCAAACATCAAGCCTTTCTTTTCTAATTTACCATTTGGTGAATAAACTTTTCCTGAAGGCATAATACAATAACTCATAATCATAACTTCTTTTTTTCCACCTTTAAGTAATACAACTGAACCTATTGGTAAAAATCTTTCATTCTTTTCTTCTTCCATATTATCCTCCTATTTATTGTAAGTCAGCTAGTTCATCACTAGATCTGGCATCATATTTTTCAGTTTCTTCTGCTGGTTGATAACTATAATCATCATCTGCATCTAATACATTTTCACCAGCATTCATATCAGATGAATCATCATATTGAATATCTACTGCATCATCACCTGTCCATTCATCAGAATCAAATTCTTCGTCATCTTCACCGTTATCATTATTTTTCTTTCTATCCATATAAGCTTTTGCACCAATACCAGCAGCAGCAGCTGCAGAAAGACCAGCAGCAATTGGAATAACAGCACTTGAACCGCTACTAGATGTTGTAGTAACAGGCTTTGAAGATGTAGGAATCCTAGTATATTTACTGCCTTTAATTACATCTTCTATTGAAGTAGTACCATCATCCAAAACATTTGTTATATCACTAATATCATCAGTAGCACCATCAGTAACACCATTGGTAATACCTGCATCAGAATTGATTCCAGTATAATCACCTGTTCCCATATATCCACCGGTACCTGAATAGCCTCCACCTGTATGAACAGTTGTAGTATTTTGAACAGCAGTAGAAGGAGCTGTAGTAACAGGAGAAGCAGTTGTTGACGTTGTTGAAGGTGGTACTGTTGTCGAAGTTGTTGAAGGTGGTGCTGTAGTTGTTGGCGGTGTTGTCATTGCCGTTGTTGGTGCTGCAGTTGTTGGCGGTGTAGTTGCTACTGTTGCTGGTGCTGTTGTTGATACAGAACTATCTCTATATTGCGCAACACCAGAGCCTCCAGATGAGCCTCCGCCACCTCCAGGACTTCCTCCATTTCCTGATTGAGGAGAATATGGTTGATTTCCTGTTGATGTTTGTTGAGTAGCAGAATTATCATTAGAATTGTCATCATCGTCTGATGACTTACTTCCATCATCTGTACTCTTAAATTGATTATTTGCTTTTCCATTATTCAAAGCAGCATGGGCAGCAAAACCACCTACGAATGCGGCTGTGGTTGTTGCAATTGGATGTTTCTTAAATATGTTACCACCCTTTGATGCAGCCGCAGCAACGTCATCAGCAGATTTAGATGCAGATTTTGCAACAGCACCAGCAACGTCATCAGCAGATTTAGATGCAGATTTTGCAACAGCACCAGCAACGTCATCAGCAGATTTAGATGCAGATTTTGCAGCGTCATCAGTTTTTCTAAATAATAATTGACTTATCTTACTATCAGCATCAGCTCTTTTACTAAGGCCTTCATCTAATTGTTGAAAGTAATATGAATCAGATGGAGCATCTGCTCTATCACCCAACTCTTGTAACTTTCTACTTGCATTAACCTTTTCTGAAGCTGCGTCCATAAGTTCTTGACTATGTCCGCCTGCATCAGAAAACTCTCTTTTTGCAGCATCTCTTGCCTCCTCAAGCTTTCCAAGTTCAGATTCAGACATACCAGATTTATACCCTTCATCTAATTTTGTTTGAGCATCTACAAGTTTTTGACCACTTTCTCTAAAAGTATCATCTGCTTTAGATACAGCACTTGCAGCATCATCAGCAGCATTAGCAACGTCATCTACTTTAGATGCAGCACTTTTAACACCATTTGCAGACTTACCTGCTCCATCTATGATTTCATCAGCATTCTTATTTGACATTTCTGCTATTTTATCATTTAATTTTGTTACTTTACCAGTCAAGCCACCCTCAGCAACATCATCAGCAGCATTAGCAACGTCATCTGCTTTAGATACAACACTTGCAGCATCATCAAGACCCGATGTCGCACTTACACCTTTTCCTTTAACTTTACTAATTACTTTACCACCAAGTTTGAAAAGACCATTAGCAGCAAGAGCAATTGCAACTCCCTTACCTGCCTCCACAGCAGCAGTAGCTTTAGAATTACTAACCGCTTTTTTAGACACAGCATCAGATCTTCCAACTGTCTCATTATTAAGTGTATTTGCCCATTCAGATTCAGTTTGTATACCTTGTTTTCGTAAAGACTTTTGTGTACCCTGTCCATAACCTGAAAGACCACCCATCGCAGCATCTGCAACTACACCTCCAGCTCCTGGAATCATACTAATTGCACCATAAGTAACCATAGTTCCGGTAGCTTTACCAGCAACTGCCCATCCACTATTTTCATCATATCCTTTTCCACCACTAAGAGCATTACCAACAGCATATCCAGCCTTATATGACCAATCTTCTTTAATCCTGTTTGCTAATCCATTCTCCCATTCGCCAGAAACATGAATAGCATCTCCAATATCCAAAGCAATTGAAGCAGCACCATCAACTAATCCTTCAATAACACCGGCACCTCCTTGTACAATTCCACCAACAAAATTACTAAACCAATTCCCTTCACCAGAACTATTTGCTCTATTGTAATCTTCAATTTGATCTAAAACACTATGTAATTGATATTGTAAATTACTTATATCCAAAGCATCAAATGGTTCAACAGATAAAAACAAATTGCCTGCATTACCATGAGGAAGGCAATTAATTGAAGCTACCTTATCATCAACATCAGCTTGGCAACCATCAAGTATATTCTTAGCAGAATCAAGAGCATCTATGCACTCATTCACTCCATCTACATTTACATTTAATTCATAATTTTCAGCCATTATATCACCTCACTTCTACTCAACTCTTGCATAACTAGCTTTTAATTCATAATAAAGACTTTCATTCATTTGTGCTTGGAGAGTATTATATGTGTCAATAACATTAGCCTTATAATTATCAATTTCACCATTTGCAGTAGATATACAATCAGTTATTTTACCTAATATTTTATCAGAAATATCATTAAAATTAACATCAGGAATGCCTTGTAAATTATTACTTAAATTACCCATAACATCTTCAATTTTACTTTTTACTTTGTCTTGGTTATCACTTATATAATTTTTTAGTTCATCACATCTTTCCAATATTATTTCAGCACTAAATTCACTACTAGCAGAAGTAGCAGTTTTTGACAATACTTTCGTACCATCAGAATCATAACAAGTATATGTTTTTGGTTGTTGTAAATCAGCCATCAAAAATGCCTCCCTTTTATCTATGCAATGCATAAGAAGTAGAAAAATATTATCTTATTTTTCTAATTCCTATACATTGCATATAGCAATGTATAAATTATAAACTTATTATTCAATTACATTTGTTCTTGACTATAAGCAATAGCAGCACTTACAGCTGTTTGTAAGTTTGTTGAAGATTGTTGCATCTCTGCCATAGCTTCTGGGATATCTGAATTAAAATATCCTTGCCATTGTTCATATAAAGTATCAGCCCAGTCTAGATTTAATTCACCTGTAGCTAATTGCTTTAAAATCTTATCGCACTCTTCCATATCAGCAGTAATTGTACTAACAATATTTGAAATTTGTTGAGCATCTTCAGTAGCTGCACCTGGTTTAATTGTAATATTCATTAAATTCACTCCTTTCCTATTTCATTGTTCCTTGTAAGTCATCTATCATTTGACCAAACTTAACCTCTTCTTGATGTGCGTAACTCTTAGCTTCATCTAGTCTTTGATATACTGAAGTCAACATATCTTTTTTAGCCTCATATTTATTAAGAAAATCTGTAGCTGGATCCCCAGTAAAATCTCCAGAAGTAATTTCATTAACAAAATTTGTTAATTTATTATAATTTGTTTGATATTCAGTAGCATACTTTTCAAGATTTTGAGTTAATTGCTTTAATGTAGCAGAATCTGCTCCAATAATTGATCTTGCCATATTCTTAATTCACCTCCCATAATAATTTCAGAATACAGTTCATTATCAAACCGAACCCATATCCTTATAAATCAATTCTATATTCTTTTTTTAAATTTTGCAAGTTATTTTAATATATTAAGGAAAATTGACATATTAAAGCAACATATTCATAAAATATAAAGAAGTTAAATACACAAAAAAAATATATTTACATAATCTATATTAGATATGAGGGATGAATATGAGAAATAATAACTGTATTAATAATTTACTTAAATATATAAATTTATTACAAAATAATTCTATTAATAATAATTCCTTAAATAATAATTACAATACTAGAGTCATAGAACTATATAAAAAAAATGGAACTTTATTAGAAATTAATAATACTTGTTACTTTAGAGTAATGGATATTAATAATAATTGTTGCAAATTACTTTTATTAAGTCTAAATAATGGTTCTTATTGTTCTATGAATGAATATATTACAATATCTACTAAATGTATTTGTGCAATTAGATGTATTAAAGATATTATTCTTAATTTTTAGGAAGGAGGGATAAATATGAATAATAATATTCCAAATAATATAAATAATGATAATAATGATTGTTGTAATTGTATTTATGATATCTTAAGAAAAATAGTAATGCTACAAAAACAAGATTTTGATAATGATAATTATGTAGGATGTGATAAGCCATATTTAGGTCCAGCAACAAACAATATTTGTTACAACACAAGACCGATAATCTTATATAATTGTTGTACTGGTAATCCATGGACTTTTAATATTACAAGAAATGTACAAACAACTGATGATGGACAAAGTACTAGTACTTTACAAAATATAAGTAGTTATATATTAAGAGTAGAAAATTGTGATGATTGTTGTTGTACATGTAGAATACTTTATCAAACAAGTGAAAATACTTATGAAAGTACAAATAACTTTGTAACAATAAATCTAGATTGTTGTGGAGCAATTAGATGTTTAACTGATACATATGTAGATCTTTGCTCATAAAAATAAAATAATCATAATAAAAATATCAGAATAAGTAATCTGATATTTTTATATTCTATTAATACTTATAATATCATCCATATTAATTATTTCATTATCTAAAGTAGTAATAGTACTATTATTTCTTGTAACTAAATAAGTATTATAATCTTTATTCTTAGTCTTTATTAAGACATTTATATTATATGGATAACCTAAACTGTTAAATATAGAATCTAGTGTAGAATTAATATTTTTATCTACTATATTATTTATATTTATATTAGTTTTATTAGTATTATTAATATTACTACTATTACTCTCTTTTAAGTAGCAATAATTCTTATTATTATTAATTTTTTTGTTAATAGAATTTTTATAAATACTTGGTAATTTCTTCATGAGACACCTCTTCTATATATTTTATGAATTTTATTAATAAAAATACTTAGTTTTTGATA
>Ga0256404_1000811_pt1 | contig 80141 bp, 73 predicted proteins | sample RumenRJG_01DNA_FD_185990 | JGI IMG/M metagenome (GOLD analysis project Ga0256404, IMG submission 185990) | Bovine rumen microbial communities from Lethbridge, Alberta, Canada - RJG_01 | ecosystem: Host-associated > Mammals > Digestive system > Stomach > Rumen | place: Canada: Alberta | collected...
TTAGTTTTCTCTGATAAGAATCATATCTTTCATCCATTTCTTCATCACTTAATGACCCGTTATAATAGGATTCATCAAAAAAAGACATCTTATTCTTGCGGTATTTTCCATCCATTTTTTAATAACCAATCCTTTTCTTCATTTGTTAATGTTTTCGAACCATGTTTCCAAGTGCCATCTTTATTAAGTGCTGATTCTGTATTCTTATTGCCTCTAAAATGAACGTGATCCTTTTCATATGGTCCTTTCCCTTTGTCAACTCTATCAACGGATTTTGGGGCTTTACCTTTCTTTACTTCTTGTTGCATCTTTGAAGCTTTTTTAGGGTTGCTTTCTTTATCGTCATGTTCTTGTCCAGAATTTGGGCTTCCTGCAGCTGCCGATGCTGCACCATTCTTGGGTAGTGCAGCCGATGCCGAAGACTTATGCCTTTTTCTTGAAGCGGCATTGGATCTTGCCTCTGCGGCAATTTCATATGTAGAATCTGTCGCTAAAATAACAGTTCCTGTTATCGCTAACTTACCAGCAAAAGAGGCTGCTGCTGGAGCTAAAACGGGAGTTGTTGTACCACCAGTTGTAATCGCAACGGCCGTACCAGCCACAACGACAATTCCTGCAGCTACATAGCATCCGTATCCTAAAACCTTTCCTAAAAAACTATACCCATCCGGGTCTATATAGCGTACAGGATTATTTGCCGCGTATGCATACAAACCGCCATATGAGGGAATTATGATATTGCCCCGCCAGGGAAAGACACTCCAGCGATTCTTGGAATATCTTTCCTCCGCGGCTCAAAGTTCCATGAAGCACGTTTGAGGCGCAATTGCTTGTAATGTCAAAAAACGCCCTTGCCGTCCCTGCATTCATGGGTGCGGGAGGCAAGTCTTTTTAATCACTGGGCTGCTGCCCTGTAAAAAAAGTATAGCATAAAGCCCGGACAAAAGTCTCATTTTCTTTGTTAAAATTTCACAGCTTCGGAAGGCTTTACTTTTGCTTTTTATGTCTCTCTGCTGTTAAAATCAACTGCCTGCAATTAACTTATTTTCATACTGGAGAAAGTTCCCTATTACGTCGGCTATGTATTGCTCTCCTGGGATGGTTGGGCTTGTGAACATATAGGAAAGATAGTGATTGACAATCAGGTCGCTTTCATCGTCATATTCAATAAGGAAAAGACCGCGAGAAGGCTGAAGTCCAATTCCCAATTTTTTCCCGCCAAGATAAAAAACAAAAGTGTCCGCATCTATATGATCAATATATTTTTCATAGTTTCCATCATAGAAGCTTTGAATGTTCATTTTACTTCTTTCAGTATGTTCAAATGAAATATTTTTTTCATTCAGGACTCTTACGATTTCATTTCTATATTCATCAAAAGAATATTTACCTACATCACTTAAAACCTTTAACAGTGGAATGCATTCATAAATTATATAACCTATTATATTATCCTGCTCCGTAAAGTTTCTTCTGAATTTTTCTAGACCAAATGCAAAAATGTTTGTGTCAAGATAAATGGTTCCGTCGTAACCGCCGTGACTTTTTTTGTGGACAGCAATATAAGTTTTGTTCTTTAGCCAGAACGTTATGTCTCCGCACTGTTTCTTTATCTGTATTCCTTCTTTTTCAAAAAAACCCGCGTAGTCTTTTAAATGCAATAATTTTTCCAGTGTCATACATTCTCCTCTTATATTTCAAAATATTATTGCAGCAGCTGATTCCTTAATGATCTCTTTTCCGATTTCTGTCGCAGTATGTGTTGCTCCCCCGCCAGAGGCAACGCTTATAACGACAACAGCTGCCGTAACCAAGCCAGTTACGGCACCTATGGCTTTTAACTTTTTATAATCCAAGTTATCCTTTTTATTTGAAAGTGAATAGTAGATCATGCCTTCCTGAGCTGGATTCCCTGGATATGTATACAGCTTTATGTCTGCCCTAATTTCGCCACATCCCGGTATTGAAAAAATAACCTGATCCTCCAGTTCAATTGCTCCAATTTCTAAAAGCTTGCTGGTTCCCTTTTTATATCCTTGCATATGCTCAACATACTTTTCCAGCTGTTTTTTTGCATCCGGATCATTAGCCTGCGTAACAGGCTGAATTTCATAAATTTCATTCTTATAGACAAAATCTGCACGGCCATCAGTGCCGAACCTTCCTCCGCCAGGGATCCGAACTTCAGTCTCACTTCCTGGAAATCGTATCAACAGGTTTGATTCAATTATCGTATGAACATTTGACCCAATAATACTTCTTGTGCCAAAAGGGATACCATCCCACATTGACCTTCCATCGGGGTCTATATAGCGTACCGGGTTGTTGGCCGCGTATGCATACAAACCGCCATATGTGGGACTGGCAGGGGCTTTCTGCCAGTTTTATGCAAGCTTTTCCTGTCTTTTCTTTGCCTCCAAATTTATTTTGCTATATCCTACCAGAAAAATTCTTTTTTGCATAGAAAGTTGGAAAATTGATAACTTGCAATTTAGGCTAACATATCCTCTCATTAGTTAAAATCGCGCATATAAAAGCCACTCTTCATAATGCGAAGAAAGAAGACGGTATGCAAACCAATACCTCTTCTTTTTAGCAGACCCACTTGCCTTTATATCGCTAATAACCGATTTCTTTGTTTCCTTGCTTAATTCAATAAATCTTTTGTCAGCAGCTTCAAGTTCTTTTCTTTGCTCCTCCGACATTTCCTCCTCGTCTAGCAATTCCTCAATTCGTTGTCTTCCGTATAAAGCAAGCAAATAATCGTCTATACCTATCTTTTCCCACCTAAGATAATCCCGAGTCCTTTTTGACCATCGATCAATACATTCGCTAAGGGTGGGGAGGGGTCTTTTTGGCATCCTTGCAAAAAAATTCTTTAAATCTTCGTCCTCAATCAATTTTGCAAACTCCTTAAAATTAATGTTTTGTTTATTGTTCTAATCAAATAGCACATACCAAAGCCTGGTTCACTTAGTAAAGCAAGATTCTTTATTTATAATTTTGTTTTCTAAAAGTCTCAAAAAAAACATCAGGAGTTTTTTCAGTTGGGTAAAACAAAGTTCCTTTATTGTCCAATGCATTTGGATTATAAATCAAAGCATTTCCATCTGGATCCATATATAGTGTTGCTCCGTCAGATTTTCTTGTTTCCACCCGGGTCTCTGGATTTGTCAAAATATCATCTATTTTATCCCGAATGCCTTTTTCATCTTTCCGGCTTAAGCCGTTTATATCATGCTGATGCCCGCCATCGTATGAATGTTCCGCTATTTCATCTTTGTCCTCTTCAGGAATGTCATTCTTATGCCAATTCGGATTTGGTGCGGCAGAACTTTCTGTCGGCTGTTGCGACAGTATGTCATTTTTCCGGGATTGCGCATGTCTTGCAAACTGGTAAATATCATAAAGAGTCCAGATGCCGGAAATAATTTCCCCGACAGGCAAGGGACCATCTGCTGCACAGAGAGAAAGTTTTGCCGCTGTTTTAGAGCCGGCCTTTACAACTGCACTTGAAGCTATTTTTTCTAAAGGCCTTATAGCCCATGATATTGAAAACCTTCCATCAGGGTCTATATAGCGTACCGGGTTGTTGGCCGCGTATGCATACAAACCGCCATATGTAGGACTGGCAGGGTTGGCTTTATGTCAAAGAACAAATGCCTTCATTTCTTCCGAATGTATTCTAGCAAATTTTTTGAGTACAAGTCAATTTTTACCCCCGGGGGAAGGGGGCTTGTTTGTTTACAATTATTTATTGCTGCACAAATAACTTTTTTATATCATCCAGCGTGGATCTGTCTTTTATTCCTCTTAAGGTTTTTACAGTTTTTAATTCGTCTATACGGTCACAAATACACTTCTTTACATATTTATCCAATTCTTCAAATGGAGGATTTGATGAGATATATGTATAATCTAAATAAATACCAACTGACCATGATTTCGATTTATAATACATTTTTGCAGCTATCGGATGTAATATTTTTGCTTTTTCAGGAACACATATTAATCCCAGGATTACTTTCGTCAAATCATTTTTATCAGGAATTTCAAATTCTGTTTTTGTAAAATCTGTATAAATCCCTGTATTAACAGTCATTGGCCATAAAATAAATTTCATACATTGCTCCTATCTAAATATTCTATTTCCAGGTGGTAAACATCCATTTTCTATGTAATATCCGTATATTTTTATCTTTTCAACTATCAGGCATTCTTCTTTTGTTCCCCAGAAAAGATCCTTCTGTCTTAAATTCAGACTATCTTTATAACTCATCATTTATGTTTGAAATATTAGATAAATCGAAAAGAACTTTACCTCCTGCATTGGCAACTTTGTTTAGAGTATATTTTGAATAATCAATCCATTTACTAAATCCACTGTCATAAGAATCTTGCTCCATAATAATACAAACCCACGGCGAACCACAAGCTACTGGCTGTGCTTCGTCCATCTCGTTGCCATCACTGTCCGAGATTAGGCTTGCGCTTTCCAAGTGGCACTTAGGGTAGCAAGGGCGAAGCTTTTTGCAGCATAAAAAAGCGCGGCAGGCACTGGAGGGGCCCGCCAGAGGCGGGTTGCGCTAGCAATGGAGGGGTTGGGCCCCCGGAACCCCGGAAGCGCCACACAAAAGGCACAAGTGATGACGAAAAAAAATATTTGTACCAAAAGCAAGTGCCGCAAAAAAATTCATCCGACAACCTTCTGAAACGCAGTAAATATCGCTTGCAAAATATATAAAATTGGATTATCCTATAAATATGAATATTTATGCTTCAATAGCAATGACTTTTATACCCCTCGTTACGGTGTATATCTGTTTTTTGCTGCTGGGGAAAGATTTCAATAAAGTTCATGGAGCAGCGGCTTGTCTTTGCGGACTGTTGGCACTTCTTCCTATTGAACTTCTTTTGATAATAATTCATACATGGCATCCTTTCGCCTCTGTAAATTTACCAGGACGGCTTATAAAGGGTTTACTCATAAATGGCATTATAGAAGAATCGGCAAAGATGGCGTTTCTTTTTTTACTGCCTGCAAAGAAGTCCAAGCTTTCCGCCTTTTTTTCTTATGCGGTGCTTTGCGGACTTACCCTGGGATGTCTTGAAACCTTAATCTACTTGATATACGGAAATAGAAGTATAACACTTAGGCTTTTTACGGCTGTGGTAATGCATACATTCTGCGCGGGGCTGAGCGGGTTATTTGTGTACTGCATAAAGCGCAGGCAGGAGCTTGCGGACAAGTCGCTCTTATGGCTTCCATTTGCACTTGCGGTTTTGTTCCATGGGTTATATAATTATTTTGCCGGGATTTATGGTACGATGCATTACTTTGCCTATGCGGTGATTGCGGCCACCATACTGGAATGTAAATTGCGCTATCAAAGCGTAAAGATAAAATTTGAAAGGAAAGCTTCGGTAAATACGGGGCTTGAAAATCAAGGAGACGCGAAAAAAATGGGTTTTGGTAATTTCTTCAAGAAAGTCTTTGGCTCATCAGACGAAGAGAAGGCAACTGAAAAGACACAGGTTCAGGAAAGCGCACAGACAGTAGCAGAAGACGATGCAACAATTGCAGACGATGCAACCATGGTTGACTCAGATTCTACACTTGTAAGCGAAGACAATTCTTCCGATGAAACAATTTCATCCGACGTGCAGGCAGACATGTCTTTTGCAATGCACACCGCAGCAGAATTTGCTTCCGACAAGCCAAGGTCAGATGATAAATTTGCAGAAGCACTCAAACTTGTTGACGTATTTGACGAAGACAAAGACCCGCAGCCTGATCCCATAAGTGAAACTGAAGCTTTTGAATCCATCGAAAAAGCAGAAAAGGCTGTCACAAAGAGCACAAGGGGCAGAAAGAAGGGTTCAACTGTAAAGAAAACAGCAGAAAAGGCTGTAAAGGAAGCAAAGACTACGGCCAAGAAGACTGCAAAAACGGCAGAAAAGAAAGCTAACGCAGCAAAGAAAGCCGTAACAAAGAAGGCAACTGCCGCAAAGAAGACAGCGGAAAAGGCTGTAAAGGAAGCAAAGACCACGGCAAAGAAGACTGCAAAAACAGCAGAAAAGAAAGTTAGCGCTGCAAAGAAAGCCGTAACAAAGAAGGCAACTGCCGCAAAGAAGACAGCAGAAAAAGCCGTCAAAAAGACAGCCGCAAAGGCAAGCACGGCAAAGAAAACCGCTGCATCAAAAGCCGCAGGGGCAAAGGCAAGCGCAACAAAGAAAGTAAAGGCTGCAAAGGCTACAGTTGCAAAGAAGTCCGCAACGCTTAAGGCAACAAAAGCAAGTGCCGCAAAGAAGACTGCAACCGCCAAGGCAACAACCGCAAAAAAGACAGCTGCCAAGAAAACCACAAAATAAGGCACTAAAATAATTTTTGCCAAAAAGGCCTGCCCCAAAGCAAATGCTTCCGGACAGGCCTTTTTTTTACCGCACATCCGCCCACCAAAAAAGCCTGCGGTGTGCCCCAAGGGTAATTTGCGAACAAAGGTTGCCCCATCGCTTGCAAGCAGAATACATTTCCGCTAATATAGGCACATGAAAAAATTAAGCGTATACACAAAAGCATTACTTGCCTGCACTGCACTCTTCCTGCAGAATCAACTTTTTTCCCAACCATCAGGAAAAACAATAATCACCGTGGGAACAACACCCCTGCAAAAAGAAGCCCAAGAAGATGCCAAAAAAGAATTTGGCGGTGCCTACCTCCTCTTTAACGGCGAACTCTCCAACGATATAATGACGGCCGGTGGAAAAATCTACTACCGTCTGCACTCCGCATCTGAGCAGGACGAAAACGCACAAAAACTAGACGTAAAACGGGCCTACATAAAAATCCGCCCCTTCAAAACAGAAGACCTGGAACTTGGAATGGGAAAGCTCTATTCCTACTATCTTAGCGGCGGCTACTTTGACCTTAACGAATTCTACACAGGCTCCACACGCTGGGGAAAAACAGGCGTTGGCATAAAGGCTAAAAAGTCAGGCTTTAACGCAGGCGTCGCAATCCCGGTGGAAGAATCCTACAAAAAATTTGAAGACAATTTTGCCATCAACGGATTTGCAGGCTACGACTTTGCCCCCCTCTTTGACATTCCGCTCAACTTTGGCGCAACCCTCTTCTACCAGTCAGCCGCAGACGACGACCCCAAGGAATTTTCCAAAAAAGACCTGAGTTCCGCAGTTTCGCTTTTCTACTCTAAAAAAAACGGGGACTCCCCGCTTAAAAAAATCTCCGCATTCGCATCATATTCATGGAATTCAGAACCCTACGCCGCAAATTCAACATATAAGAACATAGAAAACTACAAGCAAATCGGCAAGGCAAAATTTGCCTCATTAAACTTTAAGGTAAACTTTGACTTTGCATCATTCACGCTGGAAGGAGAAGCAGGCCATTCAATGGAAGGTGATTACGTCCCCCTCTACGCAGGAACCCAGCTTTTAATCCCGGTAACGCCCCACATAAGCTTGCGCCCACAATTCTTCTACTACGCAGGAGTCAACACAAAAGACTCCGACCTTTCGCGCACAACATACGTATTCTACCCCCGCCTCATGTTCTACTTTGGCAAAAACACAATCAGCGCGGGTGCCCAATTTGAACGCCGCCAGACCACCGCCGAAGACTGGAATCTTGGCTGGAGCATTCCACTTTACTGGGAATACAAATTTTAAATTCTTATACGGAGCGAGCTGCCATCTTCCACTGTGCCTCCAGCTTTTAGCTTACGGCAACTCATCTCAAATCCGCGCTACGGGCCTTTATAGAAGGTATTAAAAAATGAAAAAACTGACTGCAAAAAACTTATTGATTGCAATTGGCAGCATTATTAACTCATTCATACTTGGAACAATTTTACTTGTTACCTACAAAAAAGGAATGCTATCAAAAAATATTGGCATAAATACTTTTATCTACTGGTTTGGTTGGGGCTTTGTAATTGCACCATTTCTTAAACTCACGGAATTTTTTCTAAACCGTAAAGACAAGCATCTAGAAACAACAGGCGGTCTAATTTTTATATATTTCCTTTATTTATCAATCAGCGGGCTTGCGCTCTTATTGGAAAAAATCGGCGTACAATTTCCAAATGACAGGTCAATCGCCTTTATCTTGCTACTTGCGGCAATTATTCTTGGTTTTCTTGTGTCTTTTATTGTTGAACTTTTTTGGTCAAGAAAAGATGATGAGCATTTTGAAAAGTTAAAACAAGAAATAAAAGAACGAAATAATTTTGGAGATAAAACACAATGACATTCGACGGAAGCGAAAAATAATCCATGCTATGGGACATCTTTTTTTTCTGCATAAAACATGCTATTCTTTATACATGAATATGAAAAAGATTTTTCTCCAAACCTCCATTTTCATTAGTACCATAATTTCTCTAAGTGCCTGTTTTGCATCGCCAAAAGACAAGGCAAAACCCGCCCTTGAATACATAGAAAAAAAATCTTTCCAAGACGAACTGCTTGACCAAAAAGATACGGGCAAGAAATTTTGGATAGACAAAGAAATGATTGTAATTCAAAACAATAGCGACAAAGACCTTCAATTCAAACTAAAAGCGCATTTTCCCCAGGACTTTAACGCCGGACACATTGCAAGCGAAGAGCTTATGGGCTATTCGGACAGCAGGTGCAAGCTAAGGGTCTTTACCGCAAAAGCAAAAAGCAAGAATTCTTTTACGGTTTACTTTTTTGGAGGTGAACTTAATACTGATTCGCCACAAAAATACAACCGCAGCCCAATCCCCAAAAAGAACCTTGTCATAGAGCCTGTTTCAAAAAGCGACATGGTAAATGACTACTTTGCCTTTTTTGACTATGTTTTATACGGTGGAGACATAGAATGGGACATCTCTCAAATAGTCTCCAATAAAGAACTTGCCAATAAAGTTGAAGAAGAAATTTTAAGCCGTGCAGCTACCATCATGTCTGGAGAAGAACTGGAATCATTTAAAAGCTGGTTTAATAATTGGATTCCCTTCTGCCAGATGATAGATGATGAATTGTATTCAAAAATGTATATAGAAGAAATGTCCATAGAAGACGGCGACTCTCCTATTGTTATGATAACAACAAGCCACAACCATGCAACAAAAGAAATCTGGGATTTGGCCAGCTCCCACACTCCAAATTTGCAGGAGCAGATAGACGCTGAAGAATATTATTTTGTCGAAGAAGTAGGCGGAAAATATTACGCTTCTTTTAAAACAAAAGAAAAATATGTCTTTCATTTTGACGGCGAAAACAAAATCAACCTTGTAAAAAAGACCATACTTGATGCCTGGTGGTCCAATAAAAGAGGAGGCATACAATGACATTCGATGGAAGCGAAAAAATAATCGGCCGCGGTGCCCAGGCCAAGGTTTTTCTTTACCAGAACTTTGCATACAAAGTGTACAATTCCTCTTACCCCGCTGAATGGATTTTGTTCGAAAAACATCAGCAGCAAGAAGTAAACAAGGCTGGCCTTTGCCCAATAAAATATTATGACACAGACGACAGCCATATCATCAAGATGGATTTGGTTAATGGCGACACGCTGGAAGTTAAAATAAATGAATGCATGAAAGCCAATTCCGCAGAAAAAGAATCAGAAATTATAAACTATTATAAAATTCTTGCAGAAGCGAATAAATTTGTTCATTCGGCAAATAAAGACGGCCTAAAAATTCCCCGCCTTTACGACTTTGCGGCACAGGTTTTGATCGGTCAAGACAAGGAGAAAGTTCTTTCCATAATAGAAGAACTGTCCGGCAGGATGAAGGAATGCATCTGCCACCTGGACCTGCACTTTCTTAACATAATGCTTCTCCACGACGGCTCCGGCTACAGAATCATTGACTGGATGAACGCACGCATTGCCCCTGCCGTCTTTGACTATGCCCGGACATTCGTTATTTTGGACGAGTTTTCAAAAGCTGCCCTAGAAGCCTACAAGCAAGTTGTCCTTCCAGATCTCTGGGCATCTGGAGTTAGCAAAGACGATTTTTCGTCTGCAATTAAAGCCTGTACAATTCTAAGGCAGCGGGAAAAAGGCTCTGGTAACGCTTCCCAAGCCTAGAATTCTTTGCCCAGCGGGCTTTCCTCGCTATAAAGCGAAACTTCAATTATGTCAAAAAGGGGGTAATCCTTATATGACACAACGTAAGAGACAGGGCCAACTTCATCAGGAACAACAATTCCTATGTGAGTTCCCTTGTCAATCAGATTAATGCTGGTACATGTATCTTTGCTTGACATTTCCCCCAGATGGAAAGCTCCAAGCGGTTCGCGGGCAATGTATTTTTCACCGTCCTTGTCCAAAAAATATGCAATGCAGTCAAAATTGGAAGCCTTTGTCTTGTTCACAATCTTTATCTGGTTGTAGCGGCCTTCAGACCCCGTAACCGTAAAGCGTATTTTTTCCGCATACAATCCGCCAATACAAAATAAAGCACAAAGCATAGATACAATTATCTTTTTCATAAGAACCTCTTATATAATAGAACACCTGTGCAAAACAAAAGTGTCACTGTTTTTTTATGCAAGCACGGCCGGGATTGTAGGGGCGGCGAAGCCGTTGCTACTGGGCGAGGTCCCTGAGCTTGTCGAAGGGCCGACCCCAGTAGTAATGGAGCCGAAAGGCGGCTCTCGCAACGAAGTTTCAAGCGACCCCGGAAAGCCCTTTGCAAAAAAAACTGCCGCAAAAAAATTCAGCAAATATTCGCTTTGTTGCATAAAGACCAAAATTCTTCTATAATACACCCATGGTTCGTATCTACGTAGAAAGAAAGGCCGGCTTTGCAAACGAAGCGGCGCGGATTTATTCCGAAATAAGCGGTTTTTTGGGAATTGGTGGTGTTACCGGTGTTCGTTACCTGAACCGGTACGATATAGAAAATGTTTCTGACGCTGTTGCAAAATTGGCAGCCACACGCATTTTCTCCGAACCCCAGTCGGACAATGTTTTCTTTGAAGATTTTGAAGTGCCCGCAGGTTCAACTCAGATTATCTGGGAATACCTGCCCGGACAGTACGACCAGCGTGCGGATTCTGCCGAGCAGTGCCTTAGCCTTTTGCGTGAAGGTCTAAAAGGTTCCGTTACGGTTGGCACAGAACCTCCCCGCGTAAAATGTGCAAAAATCGTTTTGCTTAGCGGAAACGTTGCCGCTAGCGACGTAGAAAAAATTCAGCATTACCTTATAAACCCGGTGGACAGCCGTTTAGCAGATTCAGCAAAGCCAAAGACTCTGCAAATGCAAACCCATGTTCCCGGAGACATAGAAATTGTAACAGGCTTTATCTCTTTGAACGAAAAGGACCTTGAAGCCTACCGCAACCAGCTTGGCCTTGCAATGGATTTTGCAGACATCAAGTGGATGCAGGATTACTTTAAGAAGATTAACCGCGACCCAACCATTACGGAGATCCGCGTTCTTGACACTTACTGGAGCGACCACTGCCGCCACACAACATTCAACACGATTCTTAAGGACATTCAGATAGAAGACGGTCCTTATGCAGACCTTTTCCGTTCAAGCTACCAGCACTACACGGACATGAGGGCAGACCTCTACGCAAACCGTCCGGACAAGAAAGTAACTCTTATGGACATGGCCTGCATTGGTGCAAAATACCTTCGTGCCCACGGCGGCCTAAAAGAACTGGAAGTTAGCGAAGAAAACAACGCCTGTTCCATTTACATTGACGTTCATTATACAACAGATGCTTCCGGCAAGCCTTTGGCAAAAGAAGAAACTGAACGCTGGCTTCTTGAATTCAAGAACGAGACCCATAACCATCCTACAGAAATTGAACCCTTTGGTGGTGCTGCAACATGTATTGGAGGAGCAATCCGTGACCCGCTTAGCGCACGCTCTTGGGTTTACCAAGCACTCCGCGTAACAGGTGCGGCAGACCCAACAGTTCCTCTTAACCAGACCCTGCCCGGAAAGCTCCCGCAGATGAAGCTTACCCGCGAGGCTGCCCAAGGCTTCTCTTCTTACGGAAACCAGATTGGCCTAACCACTGGCCAGGTTGCAGAAGTTTACCACCCAGGCTACCTTGCAAAGCGCATGGAACTTGGTGCTGTTATTGCCGCTGCCCCAGTTGACCTTGTTCTCCGCGAAACCCCGGAAGCCGGAGACATTATCATTTTGCTTGGCGGAGGAACAGGACGCGACGGTATTGGTGGAGCTACAGGTTCTTCCAAGGTTCACACACAAAAGTCCGTTACTACAGCCGCCGCAGAAGTTCAGAAGGGAAATGCCGTAGAAGAGAGAAAGATTCAGCGCCTCTTCCGCAACAAAGAAGCATGCCTTATGATCCGCCGCTGCAACGACTTTGGTGCTGGTGGCGTAAGCGTAGCCGTTGGAGAACTAGCACCTGGTCTTGACATTAACTTGGATGCAGTTCCCAAGAAGTATGAAGGCCTTGACGGAACCGAACTTGCAATAAGCGAAAGCCAGGAACGCATGGCAGTTGTTGTCCGCAAAGAAAACGTGCAGAAGTTCATCGAAGCCGCAAACGCAGAAAACCTTAACGCAGTTGTTGTTGCAACCGTTACGGACACAAACCGCATGGTAATGAAGTGGCGCGGAAAAACAATCGTAGACATTGACCGCTCATTCATAGACACAGCTGGTGCCCCACACGAAGCAGAAGCCCTTTTGGAAAGCCCTGCAGAACCAAAAGAATCGCCTCTCGTAAATCCGCTTGAAAGCGTTGCAAAAGTCTTGGGCAATAACCCGGATTCAGCCGCAGTAGAAAAAGCCTGGATTGCAAACATGCAGGACCTTGCCTGCTGCTCACAGCGTGGCTTGGGAGAAGGCTTTGACGGTTCAATCGGAGCGTCATCAGTTCTTATGCCTTATGGCGGAAAGTACCAGTGCACACCGGAAGCCGGTATGGTCGCAAAGATTCCGGTCCTTTCTCCCCGCGAAACTTCCACCGTAAGCCTTATGAGCTACGGCTTTGACCCCCGCGTTGCCCAGTGGTCAGCATGGCACGGCGGACAGACAGCTGTATTGTCAAGCCTTGCAAAGATTACATGTCTTGGAGGACGCGCATCCACCTGTTACCTCTCATTCCAGGAATTCTTTGGACGCGCTGTAGACAAAAAGACCTGGGGCTACCCCGCAGCAGCCCTGCTTGGAGCCTTGGACGCACAGAATTCCATGGGCACAGGTTCAATCGGCGGCAAGGACAGCATGAGCGGAACCTTTGAAAAGCTCAACGTTCCACACACACTCGTAAGCTTTGCCGTAACAACCGACACCGCAAAAAACATCAGAAGCGGTTCATTCCAGAAAGCCGGAAACGGAATTTACCTTGTAAGCGTTCCATATTCACAAGCCCTTGCACCAGACTTTGAAACTTTCAAGCAGAATTCAGAAGTACTTTACAAGCTTAACGCAAGCGGAAAAATAAGCGCAATGTACCCGGTAACTGCCGGCGGTATTGCAGAAGCCGTAAGCAAAATGGCAATGGGCAACAGAATCGGTGCCGCAATCAGGATGATTCCAGAAAGCGCAACCGCTGCCGAGCTTGGCCTTGAAGTAAGCGCACGCGACCTCTTTACCCCGCTCTACGGTTCAATCATCGTGGAAAGCGCAGAAGACCTGGAAGCTGTTGCAGACTTTGCAGAAGGAACAGTTGTAAAACTTGGAGAAACAACAGCAGAAAAATCAATCAACGTCTTTGGCACAACAATCGCCCTGGACAAGATAGAAAAAGCCTGGGAAGAAAAACTTTCTGTCGTATTCCCTCCGGTAAGCGGCAAAAAGGAACAGGACGCACTTGAAGACTGGGCAAAGAAAGAGCACGAATCCCTTGCAAAAGCACGCGCATCCTTTAACATTAAGAATCTTCCTGCATCAAAGCCACGCGTAATCATCCCCGTATTCCCAGGAACAAACTGCGAGTACGACATGGCACGCGCATTCAACCTGAACGGAGCGGAAACAAAGATTATGGTATTCCGCAACCGCACGCCGGAAGAACTTTCTCAAAGCCTCAGGGACTTTGCAAAAGAAATTCAGGAGGCACAGATCCTTGCATTCTCAGGCGGATTCAGCAGTGGAGACGAACCCGACGGTTCCGGCAAATACATTGCAAACGTAATACGCGAGCACCAGGTAGCAGACGCAATCATGGACTTGCTCAAAAAGCGCAACGGCCTTGTACTTGGCATCTGCAACGGATTCCAGGCCCTTATCAAGACAGGCCTTGTCCCATACGGAGAAATCCGCGACATGACGGACAAAACGCCAACCCTTACCTTTAACAATGTTGGCCGCCTCGTAAGCCGTGTGGTCCGCACAAGAATCGTAAGCGCAAACAGCCCCTGGGCACTGGACAAAAGCGTCCTTGAACCAAAGATGCACCTAATCCCCGTAAGCCACGGAGAAGGCCGCATTGTAATGGAAAAGGACCTTGCCAAACAGCTCTTTCAGGCAGGACAAGTCTTTACCCAGTACGTAGACGAAAACGGCATGCCAAGCATCAGCGAACCGGACAACCCCAACGGCAGCCTCTTTGCAATCGAAGGCCTCACAAGCCCAGACGGACACGTCCTCGGCAAAATGGGACACAACGAGCGCACCGTAGGCCTTGACGCAAACGGTTCATCCGCAGACCTGATCAAAAACATTGCCGTGGAGGGCATTGCAAGCAAAAACGAAAACTCCTGCCAGAACATTTTCCGCGCAGGCGTTTCCTATTTTGCATAGAGCAAACAAATAAAAACCCTGGGACAGTTTTTCTGGAAGATTTTTTTTCTTATCTGGAGCCGCTTTTTCCTGTAAAACTGCCCCTTCGGGGAGGCCTTTTGGAACGGGCTTTCCGGGGTCGCTTGAAACTGCGTTGCGAAAACCGCGGGTCCCTTCCCGCTCCATTGCTTCGCAACGGCTGCGCCGCCCCTCCAATCCCGGCTAGGCTTAATGGCAAGTAAGCCAACCGCACAAGAAGGAGCAAATATGAAAAAACTTGCACTGGTATTTTTATTCATCCTATCAGGAATGTCGCTTATGTTTCCAGAAAAAGCCAAGACAAATTCCCAAACGGACTCTTCTGAATACGAAGATGACGGCGATGATTACGATGCTGAACTTAAAGAACTTTCCAGGCTAAGCCCCAAAGAACTGTGTGAACTTTTATCCACAGAAGAAAATGAAAACTTCATTACGCTTTACGTCCTAACTTTAACAAAGGAAGGTTTTGAAAGCGACAATGAAATTCCTCCGGTAACAGAAAAACGCTTTAAGGAAATCCTAAAAGAAATAGAAAACCTGGAAGGCAAAGTCAAAAAGAAGATAAAAAAGTCCGGCTACTTAAAAAAAGACGGTTATGCTTACAAAAAGGTCTTCGGCAACACTTTCCTGGTGAACTTAAAGGCAGACACTCCCTATTCCTATTATAGAATCCGCAACCCGGAAGCAGACAACGGCTTGAATGACTTTATCGGAGTCTTCTATTCGCGCCCCAGCAAAAAAGGCTACATCATCTTTACTGGCTTAAGGCTCAATCTAGAAAACGAACTTGACGACGACCTTAACTTTGACTCAGAAGATTTTGTTGACATGTACAATGAGTGCAAAGAAAAATCAGAATTTACAAGCTCAATAAAAATAGACGGCAAGAAACACACTGTCTTTTTCATGGATGTTGAAGACGAATTAGAATAAACAAATTCGACTTTAAACGATCCTGTCATTACCGGGCTTGACCCGGTAATCTTTTAAAGCAGAAGTGATATTCTAGCATATAAAGAGAGAATCATGAATATATTTGTAGAATTTAATTTTCCTGAACTTGAATCCTTTCTAGCAATTGCAATGATAATACTTTTTTTCTCCCTTTTTGTATTAAGCCCTGTAGTAATCACAATACTGAACATTAGGAATGTATTTGCCAAGAAAAAGATTATCCCGCGCGTGCTGCTTTTCCTGACTGTTATTATGGGACTATGCTTTTATGTCTTTTGCCTAGATGTTTGTCGTGTAACTCCTTGTGAATGGAACACAGCTACTGTCATAGGGGAATACCACACTCCGATTGCAAGTGGCTACCGTTTTTCCTTTCTAGCTTTGCTTGGCCTTGGTGCTGCATCACTTTTTACGCTTGCCCTTGTTCCCGCAAAAAAACTTCCACCGCTTGCCGCAAGCTTTGCTCTTGCAGGACTTCTTATTGGAAATCTGCTCAATCTTTTTTATGCAATCCACCTTGCCCCGTTTTTCTTCACAAAAGAATTTCCATATTTTGAAGATCCAATTAAATGCGAACCGCTTATTTTTCACTTTAACATTCTGCTACTTTCTCTTTATTATGGAAAAAAACAAATCCTTGAACAGATTCTGCTAATGGACCAAAAAATTGCAAAGACAAATTCGCCCCGCTTAAAAAAACTTTATGCCTTTCTAAAAAAAGTTTCCAACTGGCCCATAGCCGCTTTTCTTGCCCTAATTCCCCTGGCACTCTTAATAGAAATTATCCTGATTCTTTTTGGGCAGGGAGCAGCTGGTCCTGTAAAAATGTTTACTATGACGGCAGACTGGACTTTTTCCCAGCAGATACCGCCTCCTCCCCTTGACCACAGCGGGCATTATCTTTGCACGGTTGCAGCAGGCGGTCACAAAAATGTAGTAAAGCCGCTCCGCTTTGGAAACCGCAGGGGAAGAAAAATTATCGTGAACAGGCAGCTTATGGTGGCAAATGCCTTTGAAGAACTGATTGCAGAAAAAGCACCAGCCCTGCACAAAAAAATCCGCCGCTTTTACGACAGCCACGGCTATCCGCTTTCCAAGATTATTACAACGCCGCTTCGTGCAGACCTTGTATACCTTTTGATGAAGCCCCTTGAATGGATCTTTGCCTTTGCACTATATTTGTTCAGTACAAATCCAGAAGAGCGCATTTCCAGGCAGTACGCTTAATTTTTATAAAGGCAGGAAAAAATGAAAAGAATTTTCGCATCAGCAATCTTAACGCTTTTAGCAGCTCATATCTTTGCAACAGCGGAAGGCCGCAGCGACTATGCTTTTGTTAGGTCGGCAGAAGCAAGCAGCACTTTTTCTGAATGGATTTCGGGAAAGGAAGTTGTGTATGACGCATTGAATGCGTTTGATGACAAATGGGACACAGTCTGGGTTGAAGACAAAAGCAACTCTGGAATTGATGAAAGGCTGACCCTTGTTTTTTACGAGCCAATTAAGATTGACGAAATTAGGATTATAAACGGATTTGCCCACAAAGACTTATACAAAAAGAATAACCGCGTAAAGACTTTGAACATTGCCTGTCTTCATACTGATGTTGGTCCTGCTGCTGATTACACTCTGGAAGACGACTGCGAAGATTTCCAATCGATTCATCTTAAAGAAACAGCTACTGTAGATGCCCTTGTTTTTACAATTCAAGATGTTTACAGGGGAACAAAATACAACGATACCTGCATTGATGAAATTAGATTTTACTACAAAGGAAAAAAAATTGAAATTAAAAATGTTGAAACTTTAAAGCAGGCAAAAAAAGATGCTAAAGCAAAAGCTTCCAAAGACCCGGATGAAGATTCAGCACTTTACAAAAAATTAGCCAAAAGGGCAAAGCGTTATTATCAGACCCAAGATGGAAAACAAAACGGCAAAGCATTTCTTCTTCCACTCAATACCAGTGATGAAAAAGGGTATGTCATTGTATTTGATGGTCGCGAAATAAGTTTTTATGACTGCTGGTTTAGAGGTGTTGATGATTATAAAAAATTGATGGCAGACTATGAACATTTATGGCAATGGAAAGAAAATCCAAAGATAAACATCTATGATTATACTTTTGTTGTAGACATTGGCTACAGATGGATGGATCACAGAAACTTTAGATTTGATTCAAGTACAAACAGTGCCATAACTGAGCAAGGAACTGTTTGTTATGGTCCAGACAATTTTAGCGGTGGCTATGAATACCGTGATTATCTGGTTGATGTAAATCCCAATAACACCTACGAGCCTTTCAGTTCTGCTGTTACGGAGCCAAATTATCAGATTAATGTAAACGGAGAAAAATATCTTCTTGCTGACCCCGAATGCCTCTTTGTTAATTATTGGGAACCGTAAGCGTTAAGAATACTTTGGAGAATACAATGAAAAAGATTTTTTTGATTTTTGCAATTTTGCTGACTGGATTTGCACTTTTTGCAGATGAGCCTCTGCCTGATATGAAAACTTACACGGTAAAATCTTCCGGCGGAAAATTTTATCTTAAGTGTGATTCAGAAAAAAACACAACGACATGCTTTGAAATAACAGAAAAAGGTGACAAAGAAAAATGGATAATTCATGACTGGGCATATTCTGCCTTTGTTTCGGACAGCGGAATTTTCTGCATCCTTGATGATACACAGGGGCTTGTAAACGAAGATTTTGACGAGAATACAGTTTTGTTCACAGTTTATAAAATATGAATTTAACTCAAAAACAAAAGAAATCCGTACAGGTGATTATTACTGGGAGTAAAATCTGCGTGAATTTGACGCGCTTTAATACAGCCCTTCCAAAAGAAATGTATCGTTTTGACCCACTTATAGCGGTGGCATGAGGCCGGATTGGAGGGGCGGCGCAGCCGTTGCTGGTGGTGAGGTCCCTGAGCGTAGTCGAAGGGCCGACCCCCAGCAATGAAACCCCGCAAAGCCGTTCTACGATGAATACCTAGCTTGCATTGTTTATATATCTTCAAAATTAAAACTGCCGTCCAGAATAAAAAAAACTTGGCACGGAATATGCTATATAGTAAGTGTAAATCTAAAATATTTTGCCTAAGGGCATGGAGGTATATTATGAACGGACTTTCACTTATTGATTCAATTTTGGATGGTGTTTACGGAGCTGCAAACTGTGGCGGACGCAAGGGTGACTACAATTTTGTTCCAGCAGTTGATATTGAAAAAAATGGCAACGCTTATGTCCTCTACATGGATTTGCCCGGAAAAACAGAAGCAGACATAGAGCTTAGTGTTAAGGAAAACATTCTGACGATTGCATCTGCAAAGGCTGACGGCGCGAATAGCGGTGCAAATGGCGAAGCAAATGCTAGTGCAAACAATGCGGACAATGCCACAAATGATTCTGCAAAGAAGGAAGAGGAAAGCCGCTACTTGATTTGCGAACGCATCCCTGCCGGTAATTTTAAGCGCACCTTTACGCTTGCAAATGACTGCGATGCGGCAAAAATATCTGCCCAGCTTAAAAACGGCGTGCTTACGGTAACAATTCCAGTAAAGGCAGAAGCCGAAGCCCAGAAGATCCGTATTCAGGCAGCATAACAAAATCCTAAGAAGAACCGGTTTGAGCTTTTAAAGTGCATCTTTGCCGCTCAGACCGGTTCTTTTTTTTTGCACTTTGCAAAACTTGTGCTATAATAGGAGGTGACTAGGATAAGGAGAAATTTGTATGAAAAAGATAATAACTTTTGGACGCGAATATGGCAGCGGAGGCCGCACTATTGCCCGCCTGGTTGCAGACAAACTTGGCATTCCTTTTTATGACAACGAAATTATAGACAAGGCTGCGGAAGATTCAGGGCTTTCTCCCGACTTTATCAAAAAGACCGAGCAGAATCTTTCTTCAGGCTTGCTTTATTCACTTTTGCTTGGTGCAAGCTATGCGGCTCCCGGTACGGCAGGAATTTCTGCAGGAGCTTCCGTACCATCCCTTCCCTTGGCAGATCAGGTTTTTAATGCCCAGAGAAAGGTTATCATTGACTTTGCAAAGAAAGGCCCCTGTGTGATTGTTGGCCGCTGCTCTGATTACGTTTTGCGCCATTGCGATGAAGTGGACAAGCAGGATATTCTTAACGTGTTTGTTTACGCCCCTCTTGCCTTTAAGGTAAAGCGCGCAATAGAAACAAAGGGCCTGGACCCAAAGACTGCGGAACGAGAAGTAAAGCGGATAGACAAATGCCGCGCAAACCACTACAACACTTTTACGGAAAGAACCTGGGGCAAAAGAGACCACTACGACATTCTTCTGAACAGCTCACTCATGGGGATGGAAAAGTCTGCCGACCTAATCGTGGAAATTGCAAAGAATTCCTAGAATGGATGGTAAAACAGGAGGTTGTCCAAAAAGTTTAAGTCACAGTGTCATTCCGAACTCGATTCGGAATCCATGTACCATATATCTGTAGATGCTGAAACAAGTTCAGCATGACATTATTTTCAGGACAGCCCCGACAGTTAATTGTTATTTTCCATACTAGTTGAGTTTTATTCGGACGCTTTGAATGCGGCGGGAACTCTGGTCTTCTATTATAAAGATGGAATTTTTGTTTTTGTAGACCGTGCCTGTTGGCGGGAGTTCCCCAAGCTTTTCCAAGAGCCATCCACCAAGCGTTTCTGAAACTTCGCTGTCCAGATTTAGGCTTAGCACATCGTTAACGTCTTCCAGCTTCATGTCTCCGGGAACAAGGAATTCGTTTACATTCAAAACCCTTACCTTTTGCTCTGGCGGTATGTCCGACATTCCGTATTCATCTGTTACGCGGCCAAAGACTTCCCGCAAGATGTCGTCCATTGTGACTATGCCTGCCGTGCTGCCGTATTCATTCACCGCAACCGCAAACTGGGATTTTTCAAATTTGAATTTTCCAAGCAACTCTACCGCGCTTAATGATTCTGGCACAAACATTACCGGAACCATGCAAATTCTTACAAAATCCTTGCTGCTTGTTATCTCTGGCCCCGCAAAAAGAACCGCCTTGTAATGCAGTACGCCTGTTACGGTTTCCGGGCTGTCTTTGTATACGGGCAGGCGGGAATATCCAGACTTAGCAAAGGCTTCTATAACTTCATCCAAAGATGCACTTTCGCTTATGTAGCTTACGAGTGAGCGGTGTCGCATTATGTCGTGTACGCGGAGGTCGGAGAATTCAAATATGCGCTCAAGCATTTTGCGTTCGTCCTGTTCAAGGGTTCCTTCGTTTTCACCAACATCAAGAAGTGTGCGCAATTCTTCCTGGGTTACAAGGGGCTGCCTTTTTTTAAAGAATATGCGCTCTATAAGATTGATGAATTTCCCAAACCGATTGAAGAACCAGACAGCCGGAAATAAAACCTTTTGTATTACGGCAAGTGCGCTTGCTGCATTTTGTGATGACTCCTTGGGTTTTACAGCCGCATAGGTCTTGGGGACAATTTCGCTAAAAATTATTACGAGGAAAGTTACAATGAAGGTTGCAGCACTTACGCTTTGCGGCCCAAAGACTGCCATTGCAAAAGCTGTTGCCAAAGAAGACATGAGTGTTGTTACAAAATTTGTTCCAATCAGCGTTGTGGAAATAAGGGAATCCAGGTTGTTCTTTAGCGCGGAAACTTTTTTTGCATTGCGTTCCCTGTTCTTTAGCATCTGGTGGATTGTAATTTTAGAAAGAGACGTGTAGGCTGTTTCCGACGAGGCAAAGAATGCCCCGCAGAACAAGAGGCAGAGAAAAGCGGCAACCGGGCATACAATGTTAAGCAAGACCATCATTCTTCACCCTCCACCTTTAGCTGCCTTATGTGAACCCTTGCAATGCGCTTGTCTTCCATTTTAGAAACCGCAAAGGCAAAACCGTCTTTTGTAATGCTTTCCCCCTCTTGCGGAATGTGGCCCAGGGCTTCCATAATGTAGCCGCCTATTGTTTCGCAGTTTTGAGAAAGGAGTTTTGTATGCAGCTGATCGTTCAAATCTGAAAGGCGGGAAAGGCCGTCCACCTCTGAATTTGAAGGATTCTTTATCTGGTCTTGGATTCTATGGGCGTAGCTTTTGTATTCATCAGAAATGGGGCCAAAGATTTCGCGGGCAATGTCTTCTGTAGTAAGAACTCCATAGGTTCCAGAATATTCATCTATAACAACAGCCATGCTCTGCTTGTTTTCGCGAAGCATCTGCTGTATGGAAGACATCTTTTTTGTTTCCAGAATAAAGAGCGGTGGCCTCATCACTTTTTGAACGCTAAAAGAAGAAATGTTGTCCTTGTAAAAGAGCAAATCCTTTATGTACAAAATTCCAACAATGTCGTCTATGTCGTCCTTGTAAACTGGGAAGCGGGAAATTCCATAGCGCTCGGAAAGCTCTATGATTGAATTGTATGATTCGGTCAGCTTTAGTGCCTTTATTTTTTTTCGGGGAATCATAATGTCTTTCGCCGCAAGATCCGTAAACTTAAAGACGCGGTGCATCATGTTCTTTTCGTTTTTTTCAAGAATGCCCTGTTCTGAACTGACGTCTATAAAAGACTTTATTTCTTCCTCCGTAAAAGAAACCTTTGAATTTTTTGTATTGATTTTGAATGGACTTAGAATGAGCCTTGAGATTTTTGTAAAGACAAAAACCAATGGGGCAAGCAGGACTTCCATTACGGAAATAAATCCGCTAAAGAAAAATGCTATCGGCTCCGGGTGATGGGTTGCTATTGTCTTGGGGGTAATCTCGCCAAAAATCAAAAGCAGCATTGTCGTTACAAAGGTTGCAATTCCAACGCCAGCATTTCCAAAAAGACGGATTGCAATGTAGGACAGTATTGCCGAAAGGGAAATGTTTACTATATTGTTGCCCACCAGCAGGGTGTTAATTAGGCGCTCTTTGTTGCTAAGAAGACGCCAAATCCGCATTGCAGTCTTGTTCCTTTTGTTGCGCAGAAAGCGTACCCTTAGCTTGTTTATGGAAAGGAATGCGCTTTCCGTTGCGGAAAATATCATGGAAAATAAAATGAGGACACTTGCGGCAATTATGAGCAGCGGAAGGTTCATCTAGTTTTCCTGTTCAGGCTGTCCGTTGTTTTCGCTTTCGTTTTCATTTTCGTTTTCTGATGAAGAATATTCTTCCATTATCTTTACCAAATTTTCTGTATAGCCCTTTGCTGTCTGAACATCCTTTGCGTGGATTCCGTTTGGAGAAGCGTCGTAGGCTTTCTGCAGAAGGTCAAGAATCTTGTCAAAATCATGGCTTCCCGAAAGGGACAGAATATATGCCCCTGTGTAGTAGGCCATCTGCTTCTGGTCTTTGTCCAGATGAAGAGCGGAATTGTCTGCAACAGAAGTTATAACTGTTACCGCACCTTCCACATTGCCTTCGTTTGCAACGTCAAAAGACTGAATGTAGGCCTGGGCAAGCTCGTATTTGCCAAGGAGCCCAGTTTCGTTTTCTTCGTCAAGAGAGAGCACCTCTTTGAACATGGGCACAAGAAGCGGCTGGTAGTCTGTTGGCGTAGCTTCGTAAAATGCATCGATTGCAAGAGCCTTGTCTTTGCCCTTTGCTTTTTTTATTGCCTGCGTTAAACTGTTTGCCTTGTCTATAAGCCCCTGATGGTCATTGAATTTTTCGTGGAAGCTTGCAAAGTCGATAAAAGATGCATCGTAATTGATTGAGTCAATGTAGTAGCCTTCTGGAGTTGTAATGAATATAGCCGGGTACTGCTGAACGTGATACTCAAGGACAAGCTTTTCTTTTTCCAAGTAGCGGGCAGCTATTTCCTGAGCGGCGTTTTTTTCTTCTTCCGTGGCATTTTCTTCCACTTCTGTTTTCTCATATTCATTCTGAGAGAAGTCCAGATTGAGCAGGATATACTTTTTGCCTATTTCCTTGGCAAATTCTTCTGTCTGAAGAACATTTGTCTTAAAGTCTGCGCTTGTATTGTCCCAGTCGTCTCCGCTAAAAAGCAGGAATATGTTCTTGCCCGACTTCTTTGCTTTTGCCGAGGCTTCATCAAAATTTGTGTACCATTTTTTTCCGTTGCTGCAAGAGAAAAAAGACAAGACAAAAAGTGCACCAAACACGCTTCTAAAAAATGCGGCCTTTAAATTAACAGTCATGATTAGAATAATATATTTTTATTAGACCTTTTTCAAGGTTTATGCTATACTTTGGAAAAACTAAGCGAAGGGGTAATTATGTTTAAGACAATACGACCGGAAGACATTGCAGACAACTCTTTTAGAATGATAGGAAAGGACTGGATGCTGGTAACGGCATGCACAACCACGGAAGACGAAGACGGCACTATAAGGACTGGCCGCGTAAACACAATGACTGCAAGCTGGGGAGGAGTTGGAATCCTCTGGAACAAGCCGGTTGCAACCATCTACCTGCGTCCTTCCCGCTATACAAAGGAACTTGTTGATTCATCTGAATACTTTTCGCTCAGCGTACTTGGAGAAAAATACAAGACCGCCCTAAACTACTGTGGAAGCCACAGCGGAAGGGACGGAGACAAATTTGGCCCCGCAAAGCTTGACGTTGAATACATGAACAACATTCCCTGGGTAAAACAGGCCCGCATGGTGCTCTTTTGCAGAAAGCTCTACGCCCAGCCCTTTGACCCCTACTGCTTTACTGACGAAAAAGTCATGAACCAGAATTACAAGAAGGATGACTTCCATACAATGTACATCGCAGAAATAGTAAAGGTCATGGTGGACAAGCGCTAGCTATCTCTGCACGGAACCTTCTTTTATTTTGCTGTATATCGCGTCCCCGGTAAGAGTGCGCACTATTTCCATGGAAAATTCCTCCGCAGCACCGGGACCGCGTCCAGTAATAAGGTTTCCGTCGTGAATAAAGGCTTCGTCCCTGTAGGTGGCAATAAATTCCGCCGCATCTTCCCTCATTCCGGGGTAGCAAGTCCAGGCCTTTCCTTTTAGCGCACCAGTCTTGGGAAGTACAACCTTAGGAGCGGCACATATTGCACAGACAAGCTTTCCAGCCTTATCCATCTGGTCCACAAAATCAACGGCGGCACGGCATTCCGCAATGTTCGTTGTTCCAGGCATTCCTCCTGGCACTACAACAGCATCCGGCAGCTCTTCACCGGCGGAAAGGTAGGATTCAAGCGTCATGTCTGCGTTTATGCTAACTCCGTGGGATGCGGTAACCGTACGCGACTGGCTCACAGAAACCAGTGTTACCTGGACAGCAGCCCTTCTTAAATAGTCAACGGGCGTAATAACTTCTATTTCTTCTGTCCCGTCGGCAATAAAAACAACAGCTTTTTTCATAATTTTTCCTCCAAGCCACCATATAATATACCTTGAAATTATACACTTAATAAAGTAAAATGAATAGCATGAAGAAGGTATTGTTAATAGATGCATCTCCAATGTTCCGCGAATTTCTTAAGGAAAAACTCGTCGCAGAGCAGGTAACTGTTGAATATGCGGTCGGTAACCGGGATGCATATACAAAAATGATAACAACGCTCCCTGACCTGATCATTATTGATGTGGAAAGCGATATAACTTCACTTCAGGAATTCCTTTTAAAGAAGCATGATGACCCCAACGCAAAAAAAATACCTATCATCATAAGCGGCCCAGACATTCCGCGTCACCACGTGGCTACCCTGGCCCAGTTTGCAGTTGTAAAATATTTCACAAAGCCAATAAAATTCGACATTTTCTTTGAATCCATAGGAAAAATACTCAAATCAAACTTTTCTCTGGACACCACGCCCAGCATTATGGAAATGCACGTTAACGGCCTGATTGTCTTTACGGAAATAGCCCTTGGCCTTAACAGGGAAAAGCTTTACCTTCTAAAATACCGCCTTCAGGAGCTTTTGGACAAAAATAAGATTAACGAGCCAAAAATCATCATCATGATGACAAACATAAAGCTCACTTTCATAGACGGTTCAAACCTGGAAGTGCTCATAGACAACATTCTGGAAGACAAGCGCATAAAGCCAAAGAACGTAAAGATCCTTTCTTTTGATACCTTTACAAAGGAACTGGTTAAGGGACACCCGCTTTACAAAGACATAGAAGTTTCCGACAACATGAACGACATTATCAACTCCATGGTCGATGCAAGCCAGGGAGAAAGCATTAACGAAATTGTTTCGGAAAGGATTCTTTCTGTTGACGACCACAGCACGCAGGAATCTTCTATAGAAATGCGCTTTATGAACGACAATGCAGAAGGTGTTATTTCTGAGCAGGATTCCGGCAACGTCCTAAAAGTGGCAATTGTTGACGATGACGTTGTTATCCGCCGCCTCTTGGAAAAAGCCTTTGCAGGTGTAAGCGCAAAGTCCGTACTCTTTTCAAACGGCGTAGATTTTATGCACGCAATAGAAGAACAGGAATTTGACCTTGTTATCCTGGACATCTATATTCCAGACATCAACGGTTTTGATATTCTGCGTACCCTTCAGAGGGATAATTTTAAGGCGCCAATCCTTATTTATTCTCAAGCAACCATGCGCGATGCCGTAGTAAAGTCGCTAAGTCTTGGCGCAAAAGGCTACCTAATAAAGCCACAGAAAGCTGACGTTATCGTGCAAAAGGCCATGGAAGTCCTTCACTCATAAGGCTGCCATATTTGCCTTCGCAGGGGGATTCTTGTGGAAGTTAATTCAATAGACGCAGGTTCTAGGTTTTTGGCCAGCACCCTTCATGAAGTGCGCACTCCAATCCAGACAATAATCAGTACAGTAGAACTGCTGGGTGAAACTTCGCTGGACAAAGAGCAGAATGAATATGTCCATCAGATTGAATTCAGCGCAAACGTACTTCTTCAGCTTGCAAACGATATTCTTGACTATACAAAAATCCATTCCGGCGACCTTAAAATAGAAAACATTCCCTTTGACGTGGTTGACCTTACCGAACACGTTGTTGACCTTGTAAGCATAGAGGCTATCAATAAGGGGTTGGAAATTGTTACGGACATAGACACGACCTTCCCCAAAATCATCATGGGAGACCCTACCCGCCTTCAGCAAGTCATACTGAACCTTGTAAAGAATGCGGTTAAGTTTACGGAAAAAGGCTATGTAGTCGTCCGCGTTTACAACAAAAAAGAAAAGCTCTTCTTTGAAGTAATAGACAGCGGCATTGGCGTTCCAAAAGAAAAACAGGACCTTGTCTTTGAAAACTTTTACCAGGTGGACGCAAGCACAACGCGCAAATACGGCGGTTCAGGCATGGGGCTTGCAATTTGCAAAAACCTTGTGGAAATCATGAAGGGCAAAATAGGCGTAAAGGACAACCCGGCAGGAGGCTCGATCTTCTGGTTCTGCATACCAATGCAGGTTTCGCAGATAGACGCCCAGCTGGAAGAATTTACCCCGCAGCTTACAATTCCAGAGCATACAAAAATCCTTCTTGTTGACGACAACGAACTTGCACTGGCAGCCCTTGCCACAAAGATAAAAAACCTTGGCATAGAAACTATAGACACAGCCCTTTCCGGTGAACAGGCTCTGGAAAAAATTTCGACCGCCGCAAAGGAGAAGCACCCCTACACAGTCGTCTTTGTGGACATGATTATGCCCAAGATGGACGGTTGGCGCTTTGCATCAGAGGTAACGAGCAGCCTTATAACCAACAAGCTAAAAATGTACCTTGTTGTCCCCGAAGGCCAGATGGGTAAGGATGCCAAGATGAAGATTCTTGACTGGTTCAACGGCTACCTTTACAAACCGGTCAAAAGAAAGCAGCTCTTTACCCTTTTGAACGAAGCCTTTACCAGCCTGCCAAACATCTACCCTGTAGAAATGGAGGCAATAAAGAACATAAACCTTGCCCCGACCAACCTGGTTCCGCTGATTGAAGAAAACGAAATTGCCGGAAACTGCAAGGTTCTTGTTGCAGAAGACCATCCTGTAAACAGAAAGCTTATAGAAACATTCCTAAGGAAATTTGGCGCAACAGTATATTCTGCGGAAGACGGAGAGGCCGCAGTAAAGCAGATTGAACAGCATCCGGAAATAGACCTGGTCTTCATGGACATTCTTATGCCAATAAAGAGCGGAATAGATGCCACTGTTGAACTTAGGGCAAAGAACTACAACGGAATCATCATTGCCTGCACCGCAAACAACGACCCCAACGACTTTAAGACCTACCGAGAGCTTGGCATTAACGACATTCTCGTAAAACCCTTCAAAAAAAACGGTGTCCGCGAAATGCTGGAAAAATGGACAACGGTTCTCTCCATTCCAGCGGCAAAAGAAATTGTTTCCCTTACCGAAGTGAACAATTCTGCCGGCGACAAATGGGACATAAGCGACTTTATGGACACGGTTGGCGGAGATGAAGAGCTTGCAGTCAGCCTTATGGACGACTTTATCAAGCAGACGGAAGAAGTTCTTGCAGCCCTGCGCCCGGAACTAAAAAAGCCCCAGAAGGATTTTGCCAAGCTTGACGAACTTTCCCACAAGCTAAAGGGCAGCTGCGCAACACTAAGCATAAACAGCCTTTACACTCCATCCAAAACAATGAACGAAGCTGCGCGAAAAAACGACTTTGTTACCGTAGAAGCTTCGGAAACAGAATTTGAACTTGCCTTCATTGAATTTAAAAATCTAGAAAAAAAATGGGCGGATTCACTCAAATGAAAAAAACAAACTATCACACTCACTCAACTTTTTGCGACGGAAAGAACACCCCTGAACAAATAGTACAGGTTGCCCTGCAGAAAGGTTTTGATGCCCTGGGATTCAGCTCCCATTCCATGTACCCCTTTTCATCAGACTGGCACCTGCAGTCACGGGAACATTCAGCATACGCAAAAGAAATAAAGCGACTGCAAAGCCAATACAGCGGGCGGCTGGATATAAAGCTTGGCTTTGAGGCAGACTTCATAGAAGGCGTTTGCGCCCCCAAGATGAGCAATTATGCGGAATTTGACCCAGACTATCTAATCGGTGCAGTTCATTACGTACCCGGAAAAAAGGGATTCATAGAAGCAGACGGAAGACAGGAAGATGTTATTGAAGGAATAAAAAACTACTTTGACGGAGATGTGCAGAAAGCCGTGCAGGAATATTTTTACCTTGAGCGGCAGATGCTAAAAAGCTGCGACTTTACCATAATTGCCCATTGCGACTTAATCAAAAAGCAGAACGGCCCAAAGGTAAAATCCCCACTTTTTGACCAAAACAGCGACTGGTACAAAAAAGAGATAGCCCTTTTAGCCGATGAAATTGCAAGCGCAGGTGTAGTTGCGGAAGTTAACGTAGGCGGAATGGCACGCGGTTACATGGTAGAGTCCTTTCCCTCTGGAGAACTTCTTTCGCTACTGATACAAAAAAATGTACCGCTAACCCTAAGCTCAGACTCCCATTCGGCAGAAACCTTGGACTTTGCCTTTGACGAAACGGTTCAAATGCTAAAAAATGCTGGCTGCAAAGAACTTGCCTTTATAGAAGGAAAAAACTCGTTCAAAATGCAGCCACTCTGATGTAATTTTACCTGTTGCGTCTTTCTTCTGCGGCCTGGCAGTTAAGACAGAGCATTGCGTAAGGCATGGCTTCAAGACGGCCCTCGCTAATGTCATCTCCGCAGCTCTGGCAAACACCGTAAGTTCCCTTTGTAATGCGTTCAAGAGCCGAATTAATCTGCTCCAGACGGCGCATATCCTCGTCGCCAAGCTTAAGAGCCAAATTACCGTCTATTCTGTCGGATGCAATATCCGCTTCGTCTCCTGGTTCTGCTGCTTCTACAAGGTTGGAAAGCTGTTCATTGCGGCCTTTTAAAGTGTCCATTATTTCCTGACGCTTTGCAAGGAGCATTTTTTTCTGACTTTCTATAAAGCTTTTCTTCATACTATTCACCTTTATTGACAATTTATGTTTTTTTGTACATACTAGTATACAAACAAATTCAGCAAAAGGCAAATAAATTCTGGAGGAATTTGTGGCTAATAAAGATGACGCTATAGAAGTTGAAGGTATTGTAAAAGAAGCCCTTCCTAACACCATGTTCCGTGTTGAATTGCAGAATCAGCACGTTATCCTTGCCCATTTGAGCGGCAAGATGCGCAAACACTACATCCGCATCGTTCCGGGTGACAGCGTAAAGGTTGAACTTTCCCCTTACGACCTGAACCGTGGCCGTATTATTTTCCGCGAACGCTAACAACTGCAAGCTATTTCTTTTCAGGTTGGAAAATATATTTTAACGACTTGAAAACATCTTTAATCCCCTGAACAAGAAAGACCAATGCCAAAATGTTCAGCGGGAAGAAAAGAACTATAATCCTTAGAATAAAAAACGCCACGACAGACTGCAAGGCTCCCTTAAAGAGCATGGCAAAACCGTCTTTGCGCGACAAATCCTGCTTGTTAAAACCAGACGACCACTTGAAGGAATTTGGATTTTGCTGTGAACTGCCGCTTCTTGCCGCCCTAAAGAACTCCTCAAAAGGGTCAAAGCCGTTGCTATAGAAATTCTCCTCTCCATAACCGTCCGGGCCATGATTGTAGCCACCATAGGAATTTCCGCTCCCGTAAAAGCCCCAGTTTCCGTAAGTCTTGCCGCTTCCCTGTGTACGGCCGCTTGCCCCCTGACCGTAGCCATAAGAAGAGCTCTGTGAGGAAGAACCATACATATCGTACTGCCTGCGCTTGTCCTCGTCCCCAAGAACGGAATAAGCCGCATTCACCTGCTTGAATTTTTCCTCTGCGGTCTTATCACCGGCATTCCTGTCCGGATGATACTTAAATGCGAGAGTCCTATAAGCCTTTTTTATCTCATCAGCGGAGGCGCTTTTTGTAACGCCCAGCACCGAATACAAATCGTCCATCTCTTAAAAAATAAACAAAAATCAATAAAATTACAAGGTTTTTCTTTGGATTTTTGAGCTAGTTTCAAAAGTGTCATCCCGGCTTGAAAAATAACCCCTTCAGGCATAATATACTTTTATAAGCATGCAGCACCCCATCCCGCCAGTCTACGACAGCAATTCAAAAATCCTCATCTTAGGGTCATTTCCTTCGGTTAAGTCCAGGGAGGCTGGATTTTTCTATGGGCATCCGCAGAACCGCTTTTGGAAAGTTTTGGCCGCCTTGCTAAAAGACAGCCTTCCCAATAAAATAGAAGAAAAACGCGCATTTCTTCTTTTGCACGGCATTGCCCTCTGGGACGTGATTGCCTCTTGCAGCATAACAGGTTCAAGCGACGCAAGCATAAAAGACGTTGTGCCAAACGACATCTTGCCAATTCTAAAATCCACAGAAGTTGCCCAGGTTTTTACCAACGGAAAAACAGCGGACTCCCTCTACAAAAAATACCTGCTTCCGCAAACAGGGCGCAATTCAATTTGCCTTCCTTCAACAAGCCCCGCAAACGCCGCATGGACTTTTGAAAAACTCTGCGGGGAATGGAAGAAGATTTTGAATTTTATTTAATTATCCGGGTATTTTAGAATTCCTTTTCCACAACTTTTTTTTGCCAAGTACGCTTTTTACACTCGGGGCACTTCATCCATCTGGTGCGGCTCATGTGGGGAGCAAAAAGAACTGCGGCATAAGTGGGCTTGTAGCGGTGGGAGCAGGAGGCACATTCGTAGTAACCGGCAGTCTGTTCAATCCAAACGCCAACAAGAGCGGCACAAAGTATAAGCAAAGTTCCGCCTCCAATCAGCAAGTTCGAAAGCAATTTTGCATTATAGCGTCTTGCAACATATTCACCTGCCAGGCACAAGATTAAAAAGCCCGCAAGCGAAATTCCTACCAAAACCCATTCCAGCTTAAGAAGTTTTTTGGTTTGCAGTTCGCTTTCTTTTTTTAGGGCAATGATGTTGGTTTCTGATTCTTTGTTCATGTTTTCCATGGCAATACGTTCTCCTTTTAAAAGTTCATTTACATTTATAGAAAGAAGTTCGCAAAGCTCCAGCATGATGGAAGCATCTGGCAAGGAATTTCCCGTCTCCCACTTGGAAACAGCCCTGTCCGTAATTCCAAATTTTTCTGCAAGCTGAGCCTGGGTCAAATTCTTTTCTTTGCGGCACTGCGCAATGAATTTTCCAATTTTTATCATATCCATAAGGATCTCCTTTCTGATTAAATAATAGTGCTGTAGAAGAAAAAAGTACACGAACCATTGGTTGAGTTTAGCAAATTTATATTTTTAGCAAAGAATTAAATGCTCATAATATTATCAATAAATCTTAATGACTTACGGGAAGAAACTTTGTAAGTGCATGACAATTGCCTTGCCACCGCCTCATCCCCAATTTTATATTCAACATAATAGCTCACTCCCACAGAACTTGTTTTTTTGAATTTTTCATAAAGCTGGGCTACAGACAAATCTGTTTTATACTTTTCATTATATTCTTTTTGCAAGTCAAATACAGTTATTTTCTCGGAAGCGCTAAGTGATGGATAGCCCCAGTATTTATTATCAGATGCTAATGACAGCAGCATATTGTTATTCATAGTTTTTTCAAATTCCAATTCTGGAAATTTTATTTTGGTCTTCTTCAATATTACATATTCAGGTTTTTCGGATGATTCAAACGATATGCTGTCTTGCAAGCCTGGATACTTAAAAACCGGGTCTAAGTCAAAATGAAAATAGCTTTTGCTGCCCACAGAAAAAGTTATGTCCTTTTCCGGAAAAACAAATGCATCTTTAGAGCTTAAGTCTAATACTTTATTCATCTTGCAGGAATTAAGCAGCAGTATCAAAAGCGCCAAAGAAAAAACATTTGTTAGCTTTCTTATTGTAACTCCAAAGGAAATCATATTAATTCCACTTTGCCCACACGTCAGGTGCATAGCCAACTGTGGCATCCGTCTTTCCGTTGCGGCAAATTGGCTGGGCTAAAAGCATGGGGTTTTCCAAAAGCTTGTCTTCTTTTTCGCTGTCGTCAAGATAAGCAAAAGAAGCGTAGTCTTTGCCCTTTTTGTCTGCCAGCAATTCTACAGCCAAAGCCCTGCTGCCTTCACGCTTTGCAAGTGATGTTATTATGCTTTCAAGCTCGCCCTTGGAAATGCCCTTTTCCTTAAGGTCCACTTTCTGGAAGGGGATGCGCCTTTCGCTAAAATAACGCTCCGCCTTTTTTGTGTCAAAGGATTTTGAGGTGCCGAATATTTGAATTGCCATTTTGACTACCTAAAATTTTACAACCCTTGGGGCTTCCGTAAAGCTAGAAAAAGTTGCGGTCGCATCTTTAAAATAGAGGACTTCCGTGTTGGCATCTTCTGCGGAATACATTGCCTTTAGCGAAGGGTATTTTTCCAGCATGTCTTTTTTTGGCTCAATCCTGTCATCGCGGACAAGGGTGCCAGAAAGCCTAAGCCAAGTCTTTCCGTTAAAGCAGCAAAGTTCCACCTTTGGGTTTGCCTGAATCTGCTTAGAAACATCCTTTGACTTTCCGGTCTGAATGTAAAGCTTTCCTTCAAAAATATTGATTGTACCGAAGGGCCTAACGCGGGGCTGACCGTCTTCTACAGTGGCAAGATAATAAGTTTCGCAGGCTTTGATAAAATCGTAAACGCTTTTCATATAATCCTCCTATCAATAAGCAAAGTGAACTCCCTAAATCTTACCATATTTTTCAAACAAAGAAAATGTCAATTTGCGTTTGACCACTTGCCTTTTGTCTTTTGCTATACTTTTTCCATGAATAAGAAAAGTCAGCTTATAGCGATAATTAAAAATTACCGCATGCTCATAGCAGCCCAAAAGGATATTTCTGCAAATGTCTACAGTTTTTGCAGCAACATTGAAGTTGGCATGAATTTTATTCAGGAATATTGCAGTTCCGCATTTTCTTCGCCCGAAAAAAAATCCCCCAGGCAAAAAAGAATTCCTTCCCAGGCATCCTTTTCTGAGCTGGTAAACACTTTCCGTGAGCATAAAAAAATGACCAACGTGGAACTTTACAAAAAGGCAAACGTTAGCAAGCAGGTTTATTCAAACATAATTTCTGGCAAGGTTTTTCCTAAGAGGGAAACGGTTATAGCCATTGCATTTGCCCTTGGCCTTAATTTTGAAGAGACGGAAAAACTTCTGGCTTCGGCAGGGCACTCTTTTATTCCGGACGACACTTTTAGCCGCATTGTAAAGGAGTGCATCCTTCTGGAAAAAAGCATTGAAGAGACCAATGCCCAGCTGGACAAGGCAGGCCTTTCGCTTTTGGGGAACATTGTAAAATAATGCCGGCGGGCTTAAACGCAAGGAGATTTACCTTATGAAAAAGATTACTTTGGTTGCAGGACTTTTGCTTTCTGCCTTTGTGCTGTTTGGGGCAATTGGATGCTCAGGCGGTGGCGGCGGCGGTTCCGATGATGACGGCGTAAGCTATTCAAGCTCTTCGGGAAGCGGCTCTTCTTCCGGCGGTTCTGGAACAAGAACTTACACTTCTGTTGCAGGAGGAACCTACAGGTATACTACCGCAGCAGGAACTTATATGGATCTTTCTTTTAATAGCAATGGAACTTTTACTTGGAACGGACAGTCTGGTACAACACAGGCCGGAGAATGGTCTTTGTCTGGAACCAATATCGATATATACATGTCAGGGAGTCTTATTGGAACGGCTACAACAAACAGTGCTTATTCCCAGGTAGTATATATAGACGGAAGAACGTATGTACGAAGATAAAAATTACATACTGTTGAACCAAGTTCAATAATAAAAACCTGCCCCTTTTGCAAAAAAAAGCACGGCCGGGATTGGAGGGGCGGGCGAAAGCCCGTTGCCGCGAAGCGGTAATGGAGCCGAAAGGCGCAACCCCGGAAAGCCCCTAAAAAATGGCCTCCTTGCCATTTTTTAAGGACTATCTACGCAAACAATTGACGCGCCCACGCTGGAAGCTACGCTGCGTGAACCCAAGACGCTGCTTGTTTGCAAATAAAAAATGGCAAGATGTTCTTTAATGAAATATTTGTCCGACAAAGAAAGTGCCGCAAAAAAATTCATGAAAATTTTATTTTAATTGTCAAATATGTTTTCTAGTGCTATCCTTATTATATGAAGATAAAATTGTGCACACGGATTTGTATTATTTGTGCAATAGTCCTGCTTTTGCTTGCGGCGCTTGCGGTATGGCTTTATAGCCCAAAAAAACTGAAGCTTACTTTTGATGCCGCCTATTACTGGACTACAAAGCAATTTGATGCCTCTCCCTGGCTTTACCGGGAATATGCGACTGGCCACAAGTATTTTTTGTACCTGCCGGAAAAATACAGGAATGACAAGGACAATGAAGCTGCAAAGATTCCCCTGATTGTAACCTTCCACGGTTCCATGGAGCAGGCTAAGGCTATCTCTTATGCAAGGCCCTTTATTTCGGAGGAATTCCAGCGCGACATTTACCCGGAAGGCTGTGCAGTTCTGGCGGTGGTTGCGCGGATTGGATATTTTACAGACCCACACAGCATGAGCCTTTTGATTCAGAGCGTCCTTTTGCAAAACAAGTGCATTGACCCGACCAACATTGTGGGCTGGGGATTTTCCCAGGGGGCAAAGTATGCGGTTGAGCTTGCCTGCTACGAGCCGCATCTTTTTAGGGGCGTTATTTCGGGCAGTGGCTTTTACCAGATGTCTTTGAAGGAACTTTTGACGGTTCTGCCGGTCAATTTCTACTTTGCCACTTCGGAAAACGACAAGGGCATTTTTGAGCAGGGAAGTCCCACCGGCAAGAGGTGCGCCTTTTGGTGCAGGAATTCGCGCTATGTTCAGTACAAGTCCCGCTACCACTTCCACGTTGAGCTTAAGGATAAAACCGGGCGCGGAGACGAGACTGCCTTTGACTGGATGAAGTCGGTTGTAAACAAAAAATGAAAAAGTGCCCCCCCCGCGCGTAATTAAATTTATCTTAAAAAGCACTTTTTTCTTAAATTCTGCTTGCCCTTTTCCGATTATGTGATATACTTATCTATTATAATGTCAAAAAGTTAACTAAAACTGTTGTGCCAAATCGAGGTAAAAAATGAAGTTAACGGCTATAAAAATTTGTGCTGCTGCAGTAGGTTGCTTTGCTGCATTATGTATTGTCAATATTTCTTCCCGTGCATTGTTCAGAAAAAAAGCCAAAATTGACTTGGAAACCGTTGCGCAGTTAAAGCTTGCAGAAATTGAAAAATATCTCTTGCCGGAACGAAAGCTTGCCTTGCAACTTGCAAAATCTCCCGCAGTTATTGATTACATGTCACAGCCAGATGACCCGGAAATTGTAAATTTGGCGCGCCGTGAATTTGCGGCCTTCCAGGACTCTTTTGCCTCACACCGTACCTTCTGGATTTCGGACACAGACCTTAAGTACTATTCCAACATGGAATTCATCTACAATCTTGACAAAAAGGATCCTGCAAACGACTGGTTCCAGGCAACCATAGACGCAAACCTTCCCTTTCAGTTTTACGTAGACTATGACATTGGGTTAAAGAAGACCTACATGTGGGTAAACGTCCTTGTTTACAACCAGGCTCATAAAGTTACAGGCATAACAGGAACCGGTATTGAAATTTCAGATTTTGTCGCAGGCATGTATAAGACGCTTATCAAGGGCTGCTCAATGTACATGTACAACGGCGACCGCGAAGTATCCGCATCTCCAGACGTAGCTGACCTTGAAAAAACAGCTCTTATTACTTCCGTTCTGCCGGAACTTGACGGTGATATAGAACTCTTCCCTAAGGAAAACACCATTCATTCAACTGCCCGCGGTGAATACCTTATAGTCCCTGTTGATTCCCTTCGCTGGCACATGGTCTTGTACAAGCCCTTCACATTCAGCGATTTTATGTCAAATGCAATGTTCCCAATTTCCGTAATACTGCTTCTTGTAATAGCCCTGCTCGTAATTTTTACAATGCGGAACATCTTCAACCCTATTATGGAAATCCGCTCAACCCTGCACGACATTGCAAGCGGAGAGGCAGACCTTACCAGCCGTCTTAACACCAACATCAACACGCCTTTCAAGGCCATACATGAGATTGTAAACGGATTCAACGCATTTATGGAAAAGCTGAATTCTATCATCGGTGAACTTAAGCTTTCAGGACAGCGCCTTAGCCAGGTACAGGACGACATGAAGCAGAGTGTTCAACAGACATCCGATTCAATGACCAACATCCGCCTTAGCATTGATAACGTTCAGTCACAGATTTCTTCCCAGGCAACTGGCTTTACGGAAGCGGCGGCGGTTGTACAGGAAGTTACGTCCAACATTTCTACACTCAACAAGATGATTGACTCCCAAAGCCTTAGCATTCAGGAATCTTCTACGGCAATCGGAGGCCAGATTCAGCGCATAAGCAACATAAGCCAGTCCATGAAGGAGCTTACGGAATCATTCAACCAGCTTGACAGCGCAACACAGAACGGTATGGAAAAGCAGAAGCATGTAAACGAGCGTATTGCCCAGATTGAAGAGCAGTCACAAATGCTTCAGACTGCAAACAAGGCTATTGCATCCATTGCCGGACAGACAAACCTTCTTGCTATGAACGCAGCTATCGAAGCGGCTCACGCTGGTGCTGCAGGACAGGGATTTGCTGTTGTTGCAGACGAAATCAGAAGCCTTTCCGTAACTTCATCCACACAGTCAAAGACTATTGGTACCCAGCTTAGGAACATTCAGGAAAGTATCAAGGAAATTGTAACCGCTTCCCAAGCTTCTAGCGACGCATTCCTTGGCGTATCACAGCGCATTCAGTCAACCAACGGAATCGTACACACAATGCAGGCTTCTCTTGAAGAGCAGCAGGCAGATTCAAAAGAAGTTGTTTCTTCGCTCTCACTCATGGACAGCAACACTAAGGAAGTTCGCAACGCATCCATGCAGATGGCGGAAGGAAGTGCCCAGGTACTTGATGAAATGAACCGTTTGCGCAACAGTGCAGAAGCCGTCCGCACAAGCATATTGGAAATGTCGGAAAACGCACAGAGCATAGTAAAAAGCGGTGCCGCTCTGGATGAAAGCGTTACCCGCATGAACGAAAGCGTTACCCAGATTGGCAGCGAAATAAACAGTTTTAAGACGGAATGAGTATGAAAAAATTTGTCGGTTACGAAAAGGGTGTTGATTTAGGAGGCTGGCTTTCCCAGTGCTCAGAATACACTACGGAGCATTACAAGACCTACATTAGCGAAAAAGATTTTGCCGTAATTGCAGGTTGGGGCTGCGACCACGTGCGTCTTCCCGTTGACTGGCAAATTTTTCAAAAAGAAGACGGCTCTTTAATAGAGGAAGGATTTGGCTACGTAGAAAATGCAATTCAATGGGCAAAAAACAACAAGCTGAACCTTATTTTAGACTTGCACAAAACCCTTGGCTATTCCTTTGATGCAGAAATTGCCAAAAACAATTTTTTTGACCAGCCAAAACTTCACGAGCATTTCTATACACTCTGGACGGAATTTTCCAAGCGCTTTGCAAAAAACGAAAGCATGCTTTCCTTTGAACTTTTGAACGAAGTAACGCTTCCTTCCTACAGCAACGCTTGGAACAAAATAGCAGCCCACGCAATACAAATAATAAGAAGCTTTTCTCCTACCATAAAGATTTTGCTTGGCGGCTACTGGAACAATTCAATTGACGCGCTAAAAGATTTGGACAAACCCGCTGACGAAAACATTGTCTACAACTTCCACTGCTACGACCCGCTTTTGTTTACCCACCAAGGCGCACCCTGGGTTGCAAACATGCCGCACGACTTCCACTTGGAATATCCTTCTTCTCACAAGAAGCACAACGATGCGGCTCGTTCTTTTGGCATGACGGATTTTATTACCCCAACTGATGACGAAAACAAACGCTACGACAAAGATTTCTTTATTCAAAAATGGCAGGCAGGACTTAACGTTTGCAAGGAACGCGACATTCCAATCTACTGCGGAGAATACGGAGTAATAGACCGTGCCAGCCCGGAAGACACGCTTGCTTGGTACAGGGACATTCACGCAGCATTTGTTGAATGTGGAATTGGCCGTGCAGCCTGGTCCTACAAGCTTATGGACTTTGGCCTTAGCGACGACCGCATGAAGGGTGTAATTGGCGAAATAATCAAGCTTCTGTAGTAAAGCACAAAACTGATTTCCGTGCATGCTCAAATTTTTGTTCAAGTTTTTGCATTGAAAAAAAAGCCTGAGTGTGTATAATATTAAAAATGAACCAAGACTCAAATTCCAACAATGCAAATATAGATCTTGCGCTGTATCTAATACCAGTAACTCTGGGCAGCGCCAACGAACAAGTGCTTCCTTCCTACAACTTGGGCATCATCAAAGAAATAAAATATTTTATCGTGGAAAACAAAAAATCGGCAATACGCTTTTTGGTTAGCCTTAGCAAAGAAATTGACATTGATTCACTAACTTTTTATGAACTGAATGAACACACTGACCTTAAAAGCATAGGAAACTATCTGGAACCCCTGCAAAAACACAAGCAGCCGATGGGCGTTATTTCCGAAGCTGGATGTCCGGCAGTGGCAGACCCTGGAGCAGCTGTTGTTGCAATGGCACACAAAAAGCACCTTAAGGTTGTTCCGCTAACAGGCCCCTCTTCCATAATTCTTTCCGTAATGGCAAGCGGATTCAACGGACAGAGCTTTGCCTTTAACGGCTACCTCCCCGTTAAAAATGACGAGCGTGCAAAAAAGCTAAGGCAGTTGGAAAGCCGCGCATGGAACGAAGATCAGACCCAGCTCTTTATAGAAGCCCCCTACCGCAATGCAAAAATGCTGGAAACAATTATAAGGGTTTGCAAAAAGAACACCATGCTCTGTATTGCAAGCGGTCTTACCTGCCAAAATGAATTCATCAAAACCCAGTCTGTAGAAGAATGGAAAAATTTTAATGCGGAAACGATTCAAAAAGTTCCGGCAATATTTTTACTTTTTAAGGAAATGATTAAATGCTAAATAAGACAATTGCACTTATGGGAATAAAGCACTGCGGAAAATCCACCCAGGGAAAAATCCTTGCAAAAAAAATGGGAAGCGACTTTTACGATACGGATGAAGTGATTGCTGAACAGACGGGAAAAAGTCCGCGCCAAATTTATACAGAGTCCGGGGAAGAAGGATTCAAGACCGCAGAAAAAAATGCCTGCCAGTTTGTGGCAGAAAAAATCATCTCTTCAAAGACACCGGCTGTAATTGCAACCGGCGGTGGAATATGCAACAATTCCTTTGCCCTGCTTGAACTTAAAAAAGTAAGCACATTTGTTTTCCTTAATTCACAAGAAAAGATTGCCGCAAAAAGAATTCTTTCAGAAGTAAAAATAGAAGAAGACGGAAGCCTTAGCAACATGCCTGCATACATAGCAAAAAAAAATCCGCACTCCCTTTCCGAAGTGCGGTCTATCTTTCATGAATTTTTTGAAGAGCGTGTGCGTATGTACAAGGGCATAGCAGACTTTTCCGTTACCATGAAAAACGCAAGTAAAAGCATTAACACGGAGCAGATTCTTGCAGCGCTAAAGAACAAGGGCATCATTCAAGACTAAGTCCAGGCTGAATCAATGCCCCCTTCCGCGCGAATCAACCGCAAGAACAGCCACAGCCTCCGCAGCCACCTTCGCCGCCGTCTCCACAACCACATCCTCCGTCGCCGCAAGAGCCACCGCATCCTCCGCCGCAGCCGCCACAACCGCCTCCACAGCTAAAGTTAAGCTCTTCTTCCGTTGCATCGCGGACAGAAACAACTTCTATCTCAAACTGAAGCTTTTTTCCTGCCAGCTGATGGTTTGCGTCTACGGTAACAGAATCCGGCCCGACCTTTTTTACGGTAACAATCCTGGAGCCAGCCAAGTCTCCTGCGTGGAACTGCATACCCTCTTTTATTTCTGCATCAGTTGCAAAATTTGAGCGGGGAATGTCCATTACAAGGGAAGCATCCCATTCACCGTAGCCGTCCTTTGGTTCAACAAGGACAGAAACTTTATCGCCAGAAGACTTGCCTTCCAGTGCATTTTCTATCTTTGGCAAAAGGAATCCCTTACCCTGAATGTATTCCAAAGGTTCCATTCCTTCCGTTGAATCAATGAGGGCTCCGTCTATGTCTTTTAAAACATAATGAATGTTAACAACTTTATCGCTTTGAATAACCATATTAAACTTCCTGAACAACTTCTACAATTTCTGGAACTGTTTCCTTTAAGTAGCGTTCAATTCCCATCTTTAGCGTCATCTCGGAAATTGGGCATGATCCGCATGCTCCTGTAAGGCGAATGTGAACTTTATTTTCTTCATCAATGCTTATGTATTCCAAATCACCGCCATCTGCATTCAGTTGGGGACGAAAAGCTTCCAATGTTTCCTTTACTTTTTCTTCAAGACTTTGATCTGCCATAGCGGACTCCTAAATTAATTCTGTCTGTGATTGATTAAAAGATAGTAAAAAACAAAGGATTATTCAAGTATTTTTTTTGCAACCTGAACCGGGGAATCCTTGTAGTACAAACCGGCGTACACTGTGGCATACCCAAGGACATAGCGCCCATACTGTCTTGTCTCGGAAAAAGGCAGGGTCTCCAAAAACAAATCGTTGGGCAAATCATCCATGCCAAAATTCAAGTCGGCACTTTTTTGCCATGAACGGACGTGTCCAATTCCACCGTTGTATGCAAAGAGCGACAGTATTTGTGAACCTTTCAAGCGGCCAATAAGCTCCGAAAGGTAATATGTGCCAAAGCGAATGTTTATGTCCGGATCGTTCAAATCATAAATCTGAATCTTTAACTTTTTCGCAATGTCACCAGCGGTGCTTTCCATAAGCTGGGTAAGTCCGTTTGCGCCTGCATTGCTCTGTATGGTTGGGTCAAAAAAACTTTCCGCCCGGATAAGTCCCAGAAGCAAATATTCATCAACACCATAATCTTGGCAGTGTTTTTTTACGCAGTCATAAAAAGCACGCGGATAGGCAAGCTGCCAAAGTTCAGTTGGAGGGGTGCCCTCGCTCCTGTTAAGCTTCTTTGCCGCAACCCTAAGGCTCTTTGTGTAATAAGAATTGTCCGTGGTTCCGTAATCGTAAAGCGCCTGGGCAATTTTTAGCACGCAGTCAGTTCCTATCTCTTTGTAGTGATTTTCCCATTCAGCGTAGATGTGCTCAACAAGGCCAAAATCCGCATAGCCGTTAAGCAAAAGTTCTTCGTCCTTGTTGGCAACAAATGAATCGTCTCTCCGCAAGACCGCAAAGCACTTCTTTACTTCTTCGTCGCTAAGACCAAGCCTGTAAGCCGCAAGTATTCTGTAATAGATGCTTGTGTCGGAATCCAGGGCCTTTTCAAAGAATTTCTTGGCAGCTTCTTCGCTTTTTACACCGTTCACTTTTAAAAGCCCTGTCTGGAACAGCCTTGCCGTTACATAGCTGTACTTGGCCACCACTTCCTTGCTTGCAAAAGTTTCTATTGACGTTGCAGTCTGATAGTATGCAAACCAAACATGGCGCGAAAGCATGCGCAAAGAAAGCGTGTCAAAAAAATCATCATAATAATTTGGGTCACGGATAGAAGGACCGTAAGTTTTTACCGCTTCAAGTGCATCCTGAATTGAAATCTTTAGCTTTGAATTTAGGAAATACCAGAGGGCACTGTCATAAGAAGCGTCATCCCCAGCGCATTCCATTGCCTTTAGATAGTCGGCACATGCCTTGTCCGGATATTTTGTATCTTTGTCGTAAATGCGGGCTGCATAAAAGTAGGCATTGTAAACGGCATCTTTTGGAAGAGACTTGTCTTCTGCCAAATCATGCATGAACTGGGCATTTGTGCTATTGTTGTTTGAACCGTAAAGATAGGTCTTTCCAATATCGTTAACAAGCTGGGGTGAAAGGCTTTCTTTTTGGGAACAAATAGCTTCTATTTCTGGAATTGAATTTGCATAGTCATAGGAAAAAACTTTCTTTCTGAATTTTATTACAGGAAAAGCATCCGGTGAAATTTTAAAGTCGTCCAAAAATTTTGAATGCTGTTTTGAATACGGCCGGCTTGTAAACCAGCGGGTAAATTCATCAGAAAAAGTTGAAGATGCCTGTTTGTAAAGGGCCGCACACCTGTAATAGGAAAGTTCATTCAGGCATTTTGAAATGTCCGTGTTTTGGGTTAAATCTACAATCAGCTTGAATTCGCCTTTTTTAAAAAGACCATGCACGTAGAGCAAAAGTGAATCATCATCAGGATATAAAGTATAAAGCTCATGCAGGGTAAAAAGATTTTCATCAATGGAACCAAGGGAAGACAAAAGTTCCAGAGAGCGGCGCTTTATTAAAGGCGAAGCATTTTTTATGCTTTTTCTAAGCAGCTTCTTTGCCTTTGGATAATTGTTTTCGTCCGCCTGCTTTAAGGCTTTAAAATAGAATGCATCGTTTCCGTATTCAGAAGAAAGAGAATCGCTTGCCCCGCAAGAACAGAAGCAAGCTGCGGCAGAGAAAAGTAAAACAAGCGATAGAACTTTACGGTTCATCAATAGCAAGCCAGCCTATTCAGACGGAATCAAGATTGTGCTTCCGGCCTGGATATAATCAGGATTCTTGATGTGGTTATGATCTGCAATGTGCTGGTAACGCCACGGTGTCTTGTAGTAGGCATTTGAAATATCCCAAAGGGTGTCGCCCCAAACAATCTTGTAGCGGATATCGGGGGCATTCCTTGAAGGACGTGCCGGCTTTTCCGGAACAACCTGCTGCGGTGTGGTTGCAATAACGATTTCGTTTTCCTTAGCAGGAACAACTTCTTCTTTTGCCTTTGAAGCAGACGCAGGTGTTTTTTCTGCAGCATCCTTTTTCTGTGGAGGAGGCAAAGTTTCTCCTGCGTTGTGTGTCTGGTCGGCAGAAGATGTTGACTCTGAAGAGCCGACTTCTTTTGAAGAATCGCTTTCTATAGAAGAATCGGCCTGCAAGCTTGCAGACTCGTCTTCTGTTCCAGTCTTTTCTGATGATGTAGACTTTACACCAGCTTCACTTTCTGTTTTTGCTATGTGCGTTTCTGTTTTTCTGTTGAATATATTAATCTTTGACGGAATAACAAAGAGAACGAGCAGTGCGCCAAGTATACAAATTATTGAACATACTACGCAAACAATAACCGGCAGCGCAGAACCGCCTTCCTTTTCGTCATCGTCGTAAGAAGACCTGCTGGATGAATTTCCGCTAAGAGTTTCCTTGTCATACAGACCTTCAAACATATTGCTCTGTGGGGCATAAGAATTTGCGGAAGAACTGTCTTCTGCTTCATCAAACAAATCGTAATCGCTCACTTTCTTATCTCCGGAATCTTCATAAAAGTTTTGGCTGGCAGGCGAGTCAGATACAAATTCTGGAACCGTAAATTCCGTACCTTCGTTGGCATCGGATTCCTCTCCAAAATTTGGATCGTCAAAGTCGGGAAGGTCCATTACTGTCTCTGATGAATCCGGGATAGATTTTACCGCTTCATCAAAGTCGGAAACTTCCGGTTCGGGGAAGTCTTCTTTCTGGGAAAGGGCAGAAGTAATGTCAACATCTTCTATGCCAGTTGGCTCAAGGTTGTCAAAATTGGGAAGGTCGTATGCATCTTTTGTTCCTGCCGCAAGAACCGCTGAACTGTCCAACTCGGTGAACGACGTTTTTCTTTCCGCAACAGAAGGCTCTGGCTCTTCTTGGGAAATTGTTTTTTCTGAAATCGTTTCTTCAGGAACGCTATCTTCTGAAACAGCATATTCTGGAACCGTAAAGTCGCTTTCATCCGCAACATCAGGAACATCCGTAACCGCTTCGGAAACAAGTGGCTCTTCTGCTACAGTCTCTTCCGCTACAGTCTCCTCTGCAGAAGGATATTCATCAGCATCATCAAAATTGGGAAGACCAAAATCTTCTGTTGCCAAAGATGACGCGTCTCCAAAATCCGACAAATCCAAATCAGGCAGCGTTGCTTTTACAACTGTTTCCTGGGATGCCTTTGGCGTAAGTTCCGGAGATGTTTCTGGCGGAGTAAAATCCGGCAAGTCCAAGTCTGCGCTAACAGAAGGCTCCTCTGATGGGGCATCCTGCTCTACCACGGAAACTTCTTCCTGCGCTTCATTTGAACCGTCTTCCACAAGAGTTTCTTCCGTCTCTTCGTGAATGGGCATGTCTCCTGCAATCGAACTGTGGTCGCCAAGATTCTGCCTTGTGGACTGTACAATTATTCTGTCTGCGTTTTCCGCATCGCCTTTTGTCTTTAGTATGGATTCCAAATTGGGAAGCTCAAAATCAAAGTCTTCATCGGAGAAGCTGTCGCTGCCTTCTTCCACGGAAGGTTCCTGTTCTTCCAAAACAGTGCCCGACTCTTCCATAACGGACGGTGCCTCAAAAAAGTTGTCCGCATTGTTTGCCTCGCCAGCATCTGTATAAGTGGAATTGTCCTGGGGCATAAAATTAAGATCTTCTTCCGTAGCAAAAATCTCTGATTCTGGCTTTTCTTCCGTAAGGGTAAAGGTGGACGTGTCTAAGATTGAATTTCCTTCGCTGTCCTTTAAAATCGTGTCTGATTCGGCTTCCGGTACAAAGTTTTTTAAGTCTTCTGCACTGGCAAAAATCTCTGTCTCCGGCTTTTCTTCCGTAAGTGTGAAGGTGGACGTGTCTAAGATTGAATTTCCTTCGCTGTCCTTTAAAATTGAATCCGAATCGGTCATTCCGTTCTTTAAAACTGAATCAACGGCATCTATGTCAGAAAGGGCATCTGCCGTTGTAGTGTCTATGTTAAAGTTTGCGGGCTCGCTCCTTTCTACTTCAGTCCTGCTGACGAGGGTTACGTTTGTGGAAGTGGCCTTTCCAGTTTCCGGGTCGCGGACTTCTGCCTGCAAATGGTTGTTTTCATCTACGCTAAGGTTTAGGTGAAGGCTTGGAATTCCGTTGGGATGTGGCTTTAAATTTGAAATTTCCAAAGTGTCTACATATTCTGCGTCTTCCATGGAATCTGTTTCGGAGCGGTATAGGTCAATCTGAACTTTTGTCTGATTATCCTGAACTGTGGTAACGTCTAGCGCTTTTTTTTCTACGCTTCCGTCTTTCATAATTGGATAAAATGAGCCATCAGCAAGCTTGATTCCAATAGATTTCATTATTAATTCCTTAGCTTTAGAAATTCTTCCTTAAAATATCGGTTATTTTAAGAAACTTTATTAGACCAGTTCAACCTGTAGCACGGTTCACCCCTTTGGCAACCCTCCAGGATGAACCATGACTTTAAGCAACTGGCATTCCTTCTTGCTAAAACTTAGTTGCTAAAACTAAAGTCAGCAGTATATTTCAGTTCATTCACAACTTCGCCGAATTTGCGGGAAACTGAATACTTGTAAACCTTCTGTGGATTGCCCTTTGCGTCGTTGTTGTAAATTACGCGCTCAAAAAGATTTCCCTGCCCATCAAAAGACTGGATTTCTTTTACGGCACCAGTTGTCCTTTCGTAGACATAGCACTGCTTTGTAGAAGGATGTCCTGCACCTTCCCAAACTTCAACCTGGGAAATTTTTCCGTCATCCGTGTAGCGTGTAAGCGAAAGGCGGTCAAGGCTTCCGTCTGCAAAATAGAGGAATTCTTCTACCGGACGGCCTGTTGCGGGGTCAAGCTTTGTTACTGTGCGCTCAAGAAGGGCTCCTGCTCCGCTGTAATATGATTCGGTTATTTTTCCTGCCTCGTACTTGTAGATTGTCTTACCAGCAAGGACGTTTTCTGCATTGTATTCTGATTCAGAGACAAGGTTTCCGTCTGCACCATATTCCTTTACGGACTTCCAAATAAGCTTCTGGTTTGCATCGTAGAAGCTAGAAGCCTCCAGTTTACCAGCGGCATTGTAGGTAAATACGGTCTTGTCCACCAGCATTTCCTTGTTTTCCGCAGAATCAGATGCTTTTTTTACGGTGTAGCTTGCAACTTCCACTTCCTTTCCGTTCTTGTATGAATGAATATGCTTTACGGTAGGGGTGCGGAAATACTCCCCAAACTTTGAAATAACGGCATAATCCGTTTTTGTATAAGAATTTACGCGGGATGCAGGCACAATGCTTTCTGTGTCAAATGCAAAGACTGCACAAGCAGCAAAAGCTCCTAAAGCCAATAATATAACTTTCTTCATTAAAATTCCTCCGTTTGGCCTAAAAACAATTATACTATACAATCGGTATTTTGTCTTTAGAGTATTAAGTAAAGAAGAGGAAAACAATTTTACACTGAATTCCAGTCGGTATTGTGGAGAATGTCCGTTGCTGCAAGGCGTATTTTTTTGACCGATTCGCTGCCGCTTATCTGGGTTTTCTGAATAAAGCCTATGTCGTAGCAGCCCAAGGCATTTCCAGCACTGTGGCAGATAAAACCTTCGCGGTAGGGGCCGTTTTCAAGAACAATCTGTGGGACAAGGCCTATGCCAAGACCAAGGGCAGCAAGGGCCATAACCGCTTCGTTACCCTCCGCCTCTGCCGCAACAATGGGCTTAACATTCCGGCTCTTTATCCAAGAGTCAAAGCGGGAACGGGCAAGACCAGCCTTTGGAAGAATAAGGGGAACAGATTCAACTATATCCTGGGGACTGCCAGAAACCTTTACATAAGGCCCGGAAGAACCAGCCGCAAAGACAAGCGGACTTTTCCTTACCGGTATGCAGTCAAAGGCATCTATACGCGCATCAGAAATGGCCGCAACAGCAAGCTCCGCCCTACCCTGCCTTATAGCATCAGGGGCAAGGGCAGGATCTCCTGTTTCCACGCTAAGCCTTACCTCCGGGTACTTGGCATTCAGCCTTTTTACAAAAGGAGGCATTATTGTGTAGCAGGCAGTAACGCTCGCAAAGACGTGCAGGGTTCCCCTAACAAGATTGTCCTTGTGCCTAAAGCCTTCCATCAGTTCATTCTGTTCTGCAAGGCATTTTTTTGCAAAAGCAGCAAATTTCTTTCCGTCTTCTGTTAAAGAAACATCGTGTCCTTCGCGGTCGCAAAGAGTAACGCCGGTTTCCGTTTCCAAGCGGTTCACAAGACGGCTAAAAGCGGAAGGGCTTAAGTTTACCTTTTGGGCAGACTTTGTAAAATGAAGGGTAGAAGAAAGTTCCAAAAAAGCGTTCAGTTCAAAAAAATCCATTTTCAGTCCTTCTTTCCTTTGGACAGGCTTCTGTTAAAAAGGCATAAGTCGCTAATTATGCAGCCACCGCATTTGGGTGAACGGGCAGTGCATGTATAGCGTCCGTGCAGCAAAAGCCAGTGGTGGGCGTTCAAGAGATATTTCTTTGGCACCCGCTCCAAAAGAGAAAGCTCCACTTGCTCTGGGGTAGAACCAGAAGCAATGCCTGTTTTGGGACAGACGCGCAAAAGATGGGTGTCTACAGGCATTGTGGGCTGGTTAAAAACTGCGTTAAGCACAACATTGGCGGTTTTTCTGCCAACTCCGGGGAGGGACATAAGTTCTTCCCTGGATTGCGGTATTTCTGAATTGAATTCTTCTATTAATTTTTTGCTTAGGGCAAGAATATGGTCTGCCTTTGAATTGTAGAGCCCTATTGATTTTATGTAGCCAATTAAGCCGTCGCGCCCCAAGGCAAGCATCTGCTTTGGGGTCTTTACCTTTTTGTAAAGAGGAGCCGTGGCAGCATTCACGCTTTTGTCCGTAGCCTGAGCCGAAAGCACCACGCTTACCAAAAAGCAGTAAGGGTTTGGCGCAAGAAGCTCAGGCTTTGGGGAAGGATTTTGCTGCTCCAGCCTGGAAAAGACAAGTTCCATTTCCTTGGCTGTCAAAAGTTCTTTTTGATTCTTCAAATTGGCCTCTAATTCCGTATGCAGAAAAAAGCGCGGCAGGCACTGGAGGGGCCCGCCAAGGGCGGGTTGCCAAAGGCAATGGAGGGGTAGGGCCCCCGGAACCCCGCAAGCGCCACACACAAGGCACAAAGGGCAGCAGAAGAAATGCCCAGGAATGCAAATTCAAGTGCCGCCCAAAAAACTAAAATTCCCTAAAACTACTTTATTTCCGCAAGAAGTTCCTTTACCTTGTCCGTCTTTTCCCATGGGAATTCACTGCGGCCAAAGTGTCCGTAACTTGCGGTTGCGCTGTAGATTGGGCGCTTTAGGTCCAAAGTCTTTACGATTCCGGCAGGAGTGCAGTCAAAAACCTTCTTTACAGCCTCAACAATCTTTGCTTCTGGAACTTTGCCAGTACCGAATGTTTCCGCCATTATGCTAACCGGGAAAGGAACGCCGATTGCATAGGAAAGCTGAATCTCGCAACGCTCTGCAAGGTCTGCCGCAACGATGTTCTTTGCAATGTAGCGGGCCATGTATGCAGCCGAGCGGTCAACCTTGGAAGGGTCCTTACCGCTAAAGCATCCGCCGCCGTGCCTACCCATACCGCCATAAGTGTCTACGATAATCTTGCGTCCCGTAAGACCAGAATCTCCTACCGGGCCTCCAATGCAGAACTGACCGGTTGGATTTACAAAGAACTTTGTCTTTTCGTCCAAAAGCCCTGTGGGTTCAAGAACCGGCTTAATCAGTTTGGATATTATAGTAGACTTTAGCTCGTCATAAGAAATGCCGGGGTCATGCTGCTGGGACAAAACAACAGTGTCAATGTGGACAGGCCTGTGTCCCTCGTATTCAAGAGTAACCTGAGCCTTTGAGTCCGGGCGGAACCAATTAATAGAACCGTTTTTCCTAAGCTCCGCAGACTTGAGCATAAGCTTGTGGGCATAGGTAATAGGTGCTGGCATAAGCTCTTCCGTTTCCTTGCAAGCAAAACCGAACATCATGCCCTGGTCACCGGCACCCTGCTGGCCTGAATATTCAGACAAGCCCTTTCCAACAACACCCTGGTTTATGTCCGCAGACTGGTTGTGAATCATGTTGAGTACAGCCATAGACTTATAGTCCAGACCGTAATCCGGATTTGAATAACCTATTCTCTTTGCAACATTGCGCGCAACTTCCTGAATGTCTACATAAGCCTGTGTGCTTATCTCGCCGCCAACAAGAATCAAAGCCTGGCAAGCAAAAGTTTCTGCCGCAACATGGCTTTCCGGATCCTGGCGCAAACATTCATCAAGAACGCCGTCGCTAATCTGGTCGCAAAGTTTATCCGGATGGCCTTCACCAACGGATTCTGAGGTAAATAGATAATGTGTGGGATTTAAATTATTGTCCATATTGGACCTCCTCTTTAGCAAATTTTTTCCTCGCCTGCAATTTGGATAAATCAGCGAATAGAAATGTCTAAGTAAAGTATAGGCAACTCTCACATTTTATTCAAGTAGTTTGTAAACAGATTTTTTATGATACTTCTCTTTAGGACGGTAACCTTTTCCGCTCTGCCATCCACGCTTTTTCTAAAATCGGCCTTCATACCTTTCGTCACCGCCCTTCCGGGGTTCCGCGGGTCCCTTCCCGCTCCATTGCTCCGCAACGCACTGTCGTGCGCCCCTCCACGGCGGCGTAGGCTTATTGCCTTCATTGCTTGGGGGTAACCAACCCACCACGGCAACCACCACACGTCCCACCCCGATAATCTTGCTAACCTCAAAATTGAACCTATTACATTCCATTTTTTTTCCAAAACCTAGAAATTTAGCTTTTCCCGTGTTATACTTTAAAGCACTTACAACAATCTTGCTGGAAAACAGGGAGACTGAAATGCGTTTTGAAAGTACACGCAACGAAAATAACAAGGCCGGATTTGAAGAAGCTCTTTTAAAATGTATGCCGGAAGACGGCGGGCTTTACGTTCCTTACGAAAACGAAGATTTGCGCAACTGGATTTTATATGCAGACGAAAACACCTCTTTTGCAAACTTGGCGGGAACCCTTACATCTGCCATAATCAACAAGGAATTCAGCCCTATTATTTGTGAAGCAATCGCCACAAAGGCCTTTCCATTTGAACCCGTAATCAAGCAGCTTGACGACCATCTTTTTTCCATGGAACTTTACCACGGGCCAACCGGTTCTTTTAGGGACTTTGGCATTTCATACCTTGCCTCTGCAATGGAAACAATCCTAAGGATAAACGGAGCAACTTCCATTCTTTTGGATGCAAGTTCCGGGCCTCTTGGTTCCTGCATGGCCAGTGCCCTGCGCGGGAAGAAGCATTTAAAATCCGTTCTCATTTTCCCGAGGGGTAAAATCTGCGGAATGGACGAAAGCGATTTTGTCTGGAACGGCGGAAACATCTATCCAATAGAAGTGGACGGTACAGAAGCTGACTGCCACAACCTTGTAAGGGGAATTTTTGCAGCCAAGGACCTTGTAAAAAAATACCATCTTACGGTTGCAAATTCTGCAAACATAGGACGCCTTCTCCCACAGTCATTCTTCTACACATTCGCATTTACCCGCATAAAAAAGCACGTTACGGGCGACATTTTCTACGCAATGGAAGCCGGCAACTACGGAAACCTTGTGTCCGGCCTTTACAGCTGGCGGTTGGCGCTTCCGGTAAAGGGATTCATCCTTCCTTCCACCGCAAACCTATGCACAGACGCAAACGGAAAAGTGACTATTTCCGACAGCAGTGTTGCTTTTGAAAAGCGTGCTCCGGCAGACCCTTCAGACCCATCCAACCTTGAGCGCCTTGAGCACATCTTTAAGAACTATTCGCTTATGCTTAGAAGCTTTGTCTATCCTGCAAAGGTTGACCGCGAGCAGACGGAAAAAGCCTGCAAAGAATTGTACATGAAGTACCATGTATATGCAGACGAAGACACAAGTGCAGCCTATGCGGCAAGCATTTTGCGCAAGGACATAACAGAAGACTATGACGATTCCGTTGTTCTTATGATGAGGAATGCCCCTTCGCTTTCCGCAGATTTTATCAAGCACTGCATTGGCGAAGAGCTTACTGTTCCAGAAGAAATCCAGAAGGCTTACAAGCCCATCCGTTTGGACAAGCCTGTAATCTCGCCTTCTGACATTGACTATGTTACTTCTGTTCTAAATTCACTGAATCTTCTGAGGATTTTTTACTAGCCTTAGAAGTCTTTGCCTTTGCAAGAACACGCTTCTTTTGCACAGGGCGGACGGCTTCAAGGAATTTCTCGCACTGGTACTGGGCACCTTCCTTGGCAGCAACGAGGGTGCGGTAGAGCCGGTGTATGTGCTCGCGCAAGATGCGCGGACTGTACATGGAAACCGCTGCAAATGCATACCAAAGTGAAGATTCCATCTTTTCCTTGTTGAACCATCTTATTCCGTTAAAGTTGTTTGCACCGGTAAGTTCCCAAGAATATTCACCTTCCGTAAGAAGCCTTGCCGTTTCGTAAGTAGACTTTGCCTGTCCCGAAGCGCCAAAGTTAAAGTCGCGGATTCTCATCATTAAGAAGAGCTTCCTGAACGTAGACTTCATTTCTTCATTTTCAAAGCCTGCCTTGTTCAAAAGCTCTGTAAGCTTGCGGTTGTAGCCCCACTTTAAGCAGTTTGCGCTTCCCGCAGAAGAAACCATTGCAAAAGCCGCAAGTATTTCCGCCGCATTTTTGTTGGAGTTGATTCCTTCGTAGAAAAGATTGTCCGCATTGGCCTTAAGCGCAGAATTGGAAATCTTGTACCTTGTGGAAGACGGGGACGATGTTGTGTTGCTTAAGCCCTGGCTTGCAGCTATTGTTCCTGCAAGATATTCAATCTGCTTGCAGAATGCATTCCACCGCTGGGCAGCAGTTGCTTCCGTTGCCTTTTTCCTAATCCTGGCTTCTTTTTGCGTTGGAGTCTTGTCTTTGTGGACAGGCTTAACAAGTTCCATTTCTGCCTTCTTTAGGTTAAAGCGTTCCTGTTCCTTGTTAATTTCCGCCTCTTGGGCCGCAAATTTGGATTCAGCTTCGTAGTATTCAAGTGCCTGCTTCTTTACCGCAGCAAAGATTTCTTCCGTAGTAATTCCGTCTTTTTTCTGGGCTTTAAGAACAAGCGCCGGTGTGCAAAGGGTAGAAAGCTGGCCAAAAAGTTCCGGGGTTGCAAATTTTGCAAGGGCAGCATACAAGTCCTTGTAGCGGTATTCCTCCCATGCAACTTCAAGGTCGGGACAGCCGCCCCCGTTCAAAAGCTCGTTCAGCTTGGCGTACTTGCCTTCAACCGTGTCCTCAACTTGCTGCACGTCAAGATAGACCTGGTATTCAAAACCGTTAAGCGAGACAAACATGCCCTGGTTGATAAGGTCGTCACTTTTGCGGACGTACCAGAGGCCACTCTTGTGTTCGCGGAAGATGCAGAAGTGGTCGCTGCCGTAGCTAAGGCCAACTCCTTCTGCAAGGGAACGGCTCCTCATCTCCTTGTCATTTTCTCCAGAGCCTACTTTTACCGCATATTCGCATGACTGCTTTATCCAGCCGGAAGCCCTTTCGTACTTGTTGTTGTAGAATACAATAGTGCGCTCATTTCCGCATGAGTTTGAATAGGCAAAGATGTTTTCGTTTACAACGCCGTTGTTCCACACATCGTAGAACAAGAAGTTGTCCACGCCGGAGAAGAGATACCTCTTGTGCATAAGGGGGAATATGTCGTGCCAGTGGCGGCCAACAAGACCTTCATCCGGCTGTTCGTCGCGGTAGGCACGGGTATATTCCATTCCGTACTTTTCTTCAAAGCCTTCTATCTGACCGTGACCAAACATTGGCAGGCCTGGCATTGTTACCATAAGGGTACAAACACCAAAGTACTTGTCTCCCTTGCCAAACTGGGCCACCGCCGTCTCTTCGTCGGGGTTGTTCATAAAGTTTACAAAGCGCTTTAGAACCTGGGGGTCAAATTTTATAGTGTTCTTAACCGTATCGCGGTACTTCTGGTTCTCTTCCTTCTTGAGCATGTTCATGAAGGCAGAATTGTAAACGCGGTGCATTCCCAGCGTACGGGTAAAGTAGCCTTCCATCATCCAGAATGCCTCTGCAAGCAAAAGCGTGTCCGGCATGTCGCGGGCGCAGCGGTCAACAACTTCCCTCCAGAATTCATTTGGAATTGCGCTCTCAAACTGTTCCGTGGTAAGGGCATACTGACTTCTTGTGGCAATGTCTCCACCATGGCCTGGCTCCGGGTACCAAAGGCGGCGTATGTGCTTCTTTGCAAGAACCATTGCGGCGTCAAAGCGGATAATCGGAAAGTTGGAGGCAACCTTCATAATCTGGTGGATAACCTCTTCCCTTGCTTTTTCATTCAGAAAGTCAATCTGGGCAGTGTCGTTCCAAGGCATACCTGTACCGTCGTTTCCGTGGTAGATATAAGTTACGTCCCCTGTCTGGTTGTCCACGCGCTTAAAGCATACGGCGCAGTCGCTCTTTGAATAGTAATGGTCTTCAAGGTAAAGGGAAACGCGACTGTCCTGGCTTAGGTTTTCCCCGGTAAAGGAATACTGGGGATAAGGGCAGTCCTTTCTTGTAACAAAGAGATCGGGATGCTCAATCACCCACTTGCCGTCCATACCAGTGTGGTTTGGAACCATGTCGCTTGCAAGACGAATTCCCCTCTGCCAACAGCGCTGCCGCAAATTTATAAGTGCATCCCAGCCGCCAAGGTTCCAGGCAATCTCGTAGTCGTAAAGAGAATATGCAGACGCAGCCGCTTCCGGGTTGCCGTTAATCTGCTTGATCCTTTTTGAAGCATAGCTTCTTTCCCAAAGACCAATCAGCCAAAGCCCCGTAAAACCCTGGTCACGCAAAAGGTCAAGTTCCTCATCAGGAATCTGGTCAAGGCGGTTAATCTCGCGCCCATATTTTTTGCTCAGTTGGAAAAGCCAGACAAGAACCGTCTTTGCCATAAGAACAACCTTTGGCATCCATTCGCGGTCAGGGCTGAACCTTTCGTACTCGCGCATAAGGTTTTCGTAGGAATATGGAGCCATCTCCGCATCACCGCCGTTTGTGGGGTGCCAGGCAGCCTTTTCTTCCTCACTCAAAGTATCAATTCCTTCAAGAAGGCGGCGCAACCATTCGCCAAGCAAATCTGCCCAGTAGGTGCGTATGTAGTCCAACTGCCCCTTGAGCGAAGTTGGGGAAGCAACAACCGGTTCCTTTAACATGTTGATAAGGTCGTTGTTCTTGGGGCCAAATTTGGGAAGCGTCAAGAAATATGCCTTTATCTGGTTCCATGTCTTGATGTAGTTTGCGTTAAGGGCAAGCTTCCTGTCGTCAAAAAGAATCTGGAAGGGATGAAAAGCGGGATTTTCGTTAGCAAGATGAAGAAGTATCAACTCTTCAAGAACCTGCTCGCGGTTGCTCCTCTGCTGCCTTGTACCTGTATCGTAGGCAGACTGCATAAGATAGTCCCAATTGGTAAGCTGCTTCTGATATACAGCTGTAGGGGGAAATTCATCCATAAATTGCAGCAAAAGCTTGTCTATCTCGTCCTTGCCAAAAATTCTGTCCAATTCAAAAAGAAGGGTCTTAAAAGCGTTGGGGTCCTTGTCCCTCCTAAAAAGCATACAGACATAGTGGAAAATCTCGTCTATAAGCCCCATGGCGTTAAGGCTTCCTGCAGAAACCTGCTTTTCCTTTTCCCCACGGCTTACAAAAAGATCATTCAGCTTTGTCTGAAACTTCTGTACGGCCTTAAGGTTTGCAAAAATAACGTTGCCGCTAGAAGCAAAAAGTCCCTGGTCAAAGTTGCACAAATCGCGGACGTTGCGGCTCACGTGGAATTCATTATAAGAAACGGGCCACTTTGTTTTTTCCATTTAGAAATCCTCCTTAAACATGCAAGCAGGCACTTTGTAGTCTGTACCCAAATTAGAAAAATTAACCAATCTATTTGCCATCGTGGATTTTAACCACTTTCTGAACACGCTGAATAAATTCTTCGTCTTGCAATAAAGCTTCCACGCTCACCGGCATCCTGTAGGTCCAGTTAAAAGCATTCACGCTGCCGGGAACATTAATTCTCTCCGACTGGGCATCCTCAAGAAAATACTTCTGCTGCAAATACAAATAGTCCTGAAGCGGATTAATAAAAAGCGCACTGCCGCATTTTGCAGAATTTTCCATAACAAAAGCCGCCACCTTTTCATCAAAGGACATGCCCGGCTCTACGGCTACAGATTCATCAGATTCACCTTCAGAAGATGCCACCGCTTTTATAAAGGCCTGGACGCTCTGCTTTTCATCCTGCCACCACTGGCGCACGGTTGAACTGTCGTGCACGGAAGTAGTTGCAACGCTAAGCTCCGGGTATTTTTCAAGCGGATAATAAGGCTGCCCTTCCTCTTCCCACAAACGGTTCCAGCGCACAACCTTTAGCGAAAGAATCTCCAGCTGCTTAAGAACCTCAGGCATAACCGCAAGATTCACCCCCAAATCCTCCGCACAAGGGATCATTGAGCTTGCGTGGACAATAGGCGTAAGAACAGAAAGTGCCTGTTCCTTCCAAAGCGAATTTTCCTTTTCCTTAAGCCCGTCAAAAGCCTGCCTTAGCTTCTGCTGCTCATCCCAGCCCAAACTCTTCCATGCCGTTGAATTTTCATAAGTGTAGACTGGAATAAAAGTGTCGTCCTCAATCTCTATAAGACAGCGGTCATTCCACTTTTTTTCAAGGGCACGCTTTACGTTGGCATCCTTTGAAATGTCGTCGCAAAAATGAACCGTATAAATGTCGCCCGAAACGCCTATATTCTTCTTAAAAAGCCAAAGCTCCTCATCCCCAAGCCGGTCTGCAACCAGGGACAAAAAGCGGTGGGCCTCATCGTGGTTCCAGGTAATGTCTTCTATTAAGCCCGTAGGAATGTGTGGCTGGGAAAGCCAACGGAGCCTTGAATCGTCAAAGCCAAGTGCATTAAGCTCCTTGCGGGAAAGAGAAGCGTAGGGTTCCGTATGACCAAGATATGCCGAACCTTCCCTGTCCTTTACAGCCCAAATCCTAAAGAAGCCCAAGATGTGGTCAATCCTGAATGCGCTGTAATACTGGGAAGCGGTCTTTATGCGGTTTTTCCACCAGTTAAATTCGTCAGCCTCAAGACGCGCCCAGTTGTAAGTGGGAAAGCCCCAGTTCTGGCCGCTTGGATTTTCACCGTCAGGCGGAGAACCAGCCCTCAAATCCTGGTTAAAGAATTCAGGCCATGCCCAACAGTCAGTGCTGTCTTCGTTCATCAGAATTGGAATGTCGCCCTTAAGCAAAATGCCCTTGGACTTAACATAGTCGGCAGCTTCCTTAAACTGCTGGGCGGCACGCATCTGGCACCAAACAAAAAAATTGTGGCTGGACTTAAGAGCCTTGTTCTTAAAGCGCAGCATAATCTGATCGCGGCTAAGCTTCTGCAAATGTTCATCCCAACTTTTCCAAGAAGCCTGCATTGCAGAATCCTTAAGATTCTTAAAAACCGCGTATGGAATCACCCAGCCGTTTTCCTCAACAAAAGCCTCAAGTTCAGCCTTGAATTTTATGGCAGAAGCAGAACCGTCCCCCGCATTCACAACATTAACGCCTGTCTTGGAAGCAGTCTTTTTTCCCTCGGCCAGCTTTTCCGCATGGGAATAAAGCAAATGCAAAAGCTTGTATTTTTCCTGGGTAAGCTTGTCGTAGTCAAAGCGGTTCTTGTATTTGTTGGACTTTATATAGGTCTTGTAGGCAGAAGCAAAAGTCTTGTCGTCTTTTAAAGCCTCATCAAATTCTGGAAGAGACTCAATGCGAATGTAAAGAGGATGCAGCGCAAATGCAGAAAGCCCCGAATACGGGGAAGACTGCGTGCCGGTATCGTTAACCGGCAAAAGCTGAATTACACTAAAGCCGCATGCCTGGCAAAAGTCAGCGAAGGGTTTTAAAGCCATAAAATCACCAACGGCTTCGCAATCTTTTGTGTACAATGCCGCCAGGGGAATAACAACACCGGTTCTCTTTTCCATAATTATTTTCTATTATATCATGACAATAATTAACTTGCCACAAGTTTTTCCATTTTTTGCAAAAAAATTCGTTTTTTTAAGGCTCCTTTTAATATTAAACCAAAATTAAAATATTTTTTGCGTTTTTTCTTTTTTGCGGCACTTTTTTATGCTGTCCAAACATTTCCCCAAAGAACATCCAGTCCTTGTGTGTGGCCCTTCCGGGGCCCGCTAACGCTCGGCCCGCGCAAGCGCGGTCTTGCCTACGGCAACCCCTCCACGGCCTGCCGCGCTTTTGTTTGCAAAGGGCAGTTAACCGATTGAGTGGAGAGCTAAACAATCATTTTGGAACAAAAGCAGAAGACTTTTTTACCTTATTAATATGCCAAAAAAGATAGCAATAAATATTCTTCTATGAAAATTTGGGGTTCTTAGGGGCTAGCCCCTAAGCCGTGCCCGAGGATGAGACGGTAGCAAGTGCGTACCGTCGAAGGAGGTTTGGAGGGGAGAAAACAGCGGGCTTCGGACTTTGAGCGGGTTTCTCCCCTCCAAGTTCTGGGGTTCAAGGGTCCCCCCCCCTTGGAACATTTCAATGACAAAATCACAAAAGTGATTTATAATGCAAGTGGGTACGAAAAAGAAGAAGACGCAAGGGTAAGGGATTTCCTACGATTTGTCTACACAAACGACCCAAGCAAAGATGACTTTTCTGTCCGCCTTAACAAGCGGGTGGAAAATCTTAAGCAAAGTGAACGGTTCAAGGAGGCATACGCCACAATGGGTATATGGGAAATGGACATACGCCGCGAAGAACGGAAGGTAGCCTTGGCGGAAGGCCGCGCTCTGGGAGCAGAAGAAAGATCTGTCGAGAATGCAGTAATCGCCGTAAGGGAATTTAACATCGACCCCCAGCTTGCCGCAGAAAAAATGAAGGCACCTCTCGAAAAAGTAATGGAAAAGCTCAAGCAAAAATGATTTCCGCCTTTTTCTAGAATTCCCCCTTGTTTTTTCTACAAAATGCACATATACTAATATAAAAGCAAAGTTAGAGTTTTCATAAAAAGTCATTGTTATTCAAAAAGTAAAAAAATTTTGGAGGTTTTGATTTGACAGGACTTTTTTTGCTTTGGCTATTAGTGTAACTTTTTACTTGGGAACAAAATTCTTTATAAAATTCATAGATTGGCCAAAGTAAGAGCCAGATGCAACTCTGATTCTTGCAGAGGGGAACTATGAATTCTGCATTTTCAAATCTAATTACAATCAAAAACTGCCGTATACATGATTCAGGCCGGGTAAAATTGCCTAAGCTCGACTGGGAAATGAAAAGCGGGGAAGCCTGGCTTGTAATAGGACCAAACGGTGGCGGAAAAGCGGAATTCATCAAAGGCCTTGAAGGACAGCTTGAAATCTCCCCAAACGAACTCACTGTAGAACAGTTGTCGTCCGGTCAAACAGCCCTTTATTCATCTGCATTCAGCCAAAAAGGCTCCATAGCAATTGTCTCTTTGGAAAAAGCCGCATCTTTAATAGAAGAAGAAAGGCAGCGCGACGAAAGCGAAATCATGGACAAAGAAGATGAAGGACGAACCGGAAGACAGTACATCTGCGAAGTGCTTGGCGGTTCAAGCAAAAAAGGTGCCCCGCTTCCACCAATAGCCTCCCGCCTGGAAACCATGCCGCAGATAAAGCTTTGCGGTGTAGAAAAAATCCTTGACCGCGGGCTGCGCTACATGTCCACAGGAGAAATCCGAAGGACGCTCCTTTGCAGGGCCTTGCTTTCCGGTGCGGGACTTTTAATTCTAAGCGACCCCTTTGCAGGACTTGATGCAGAATCACGCCGCATACTCCTTGAATTCTTTAATACGATTGCAAAACGCCAGCTTACTTTGGCAGACGGCGGAACCACCGGCACTTCTTCCACAAACAGCGGATTCCCCAGAATAATTTTGAGCATGGAACGCTGGCACGAAATTCCAGACGCAATAAACCGCGTTGTAGAATTTACAGAAAAAAAGATTTCCTTCTGCGGCAGCCGTGACGAATACGAAAAAATCGTAGAGGCAAGCAGGCAAAAACGCCTTGCAGAACGCGAAGAGCAAAAGCAAAGCTTCCTTGCAGAACTCAATAAAATCCGCGAAAACAACAAGGCCCTTTCCGAAAGCATAAACAACACACCCCTTCCCCCAAGCCTCATCAAATTTGAAAACGTAAACGTAGGCTGGGGCGACCACCACGTTCTTGTAAACCTAAACTGGGAAGTTAAACCGGGCGTGCACTGGCTCTTGCGCGGACCAAACGGTTCTGGAAAAACCACAATCCTTGAACTCATCACCGGGGACAACATGCAGGTCTTCCGCGAAAAAGTAAGCCTCTTTGGAAAGCGCCGTGGAAGCGGAGAAACAATCTGGGACATAAAAAAGCAACTTGGAATCGTAAGCTACCGTCTCCACGTTGAATACAGAATGGTCGGAGGAACAGAGCTCCAGGACGTTATCATAAGCGGTTTCCACGACAGCATAGGCCTTTACGAACAAGCCACGGACTTTGAAGTTGCAGCCGCCCACGAATGGCTAAAACTTGCAGGCTTTCAGGGCAGGGAACACCAGACCTTCTCTTCCCTAAGCTACGGTGAGCAGCGGGCAGTCCTAATCATAAGGGCCGCAGTAAAAACACCCCGCGTCTTAATTCTGGACGAACCCTGCCATGGCCTAGACGAAAACTACCGCCAAAAAATCCTGGACCTGCTGAAAACAATTGCAGACACAGGAACCACAACCCTCCTGCACGTAACCCACGACCCTGCCGAAGTCCTCGAATGCGAAAAGCACATCTTGGAACTGCACCCCGACCAGGAGCCGATGTATAGGATTATAGAAGAAAGTAATTAAATTTGCGGGTTTGCCTTATCAATTATCTGTCAGCACAAGCTCAAAGGTAAGGTTGAACCAGTCTCCTTCTTCCTTTGACTTTGTATCGCCGTATACCTTTTCAAACTTTTTATTCGTTTTTAGAGCAGTAAGAGTTCTATACGAAGCAGATTTTTTTCCCTTGTCAATTCTTCCAAGCCAGTCATTTTTACCTCCCTTTAGAGCGGTATCTACGTCATACATATCGCCTGTCCAGATATAAAATTTGTCACCTGGGGAATTTAACTTTAAGGAAACCTCGGTAAAATTAATATCTACATCTTTACTATTGCCAATGCCCCATTCGCCACCATTTTCCCAAAGCGTTTTAGCACTTGTATCATCTGTTTCTGCACAAATTTTACCCCGCAAGTCTATGCCAGAGCCATCTTCGTCATCATCACCACGGAAAACTATCTTATTGTTCTTAAATTTTACCGTAACTGGCTTAATGTAAACCCACAACTCTTTTTCGTAAGCCTGCGGACTTGCACATTTATTCCTGCTTTGTTTAACTGTAATTTTGTATTTATTGCCTGCAGATAGTTTCCAGTCGCTGGACTCCTTTTCAACATCATTAATAAAAACTTTTACCGTATTGCCAGTATTTCCTGGACTAACGGTAAAGGCCATCTTGTCGCTTTTAAGGTAGCTAAAGCGGTAAATAGGTAAGCCGTCACTTGCATTTTCATTCGTTGCTGCATTTTCGAATGTAATTGTTGGGTCACGCAAGCCTCCCTGCACATACACTTTCTTTGTAAAGGTCTTTTTAGTGCAGTAGTCCTTTTCTGCTTCAAGAGTCAGCGTATAAGCTCCAAGGTTTTCAATGTAACGCTTACCAGAAGAATCCGCAGCTTCTTCAGTGCCGTTTATTTTTACGGTAAATCTTTCTCCAGTGCCAGGTGTGAATTCAAAATAAGCGCTTCCTGTTCCGCTGGCTGTAAGAGGTAGAATGTAGCATGCATAGTTGCTATAACCACTTTCTGCCGGTGGGTCAGGTGAGAGGGTCATAGGAAAGTTGCCATCATAATAAAAACGCAGAGTTGGTTCTTCTTGGGTCTTTACCACATATACTCGCTTTGTTACTGTAATTGGGACGGAAAGATTCTTGGAAGCCGTCACGGAAATGTCATAAAAGCCTTCTGGATTGGAAACATTTGCAAGAGTAATGGTCTGGCTGTCTCCGGTGGTCTTTGTACCATTTACATTCACTTCCATGGTAGCTCCATCGCTATTGTTTTGTGCCGTAAAGCTAAAGCTACTGCCGGTATATTCCCATACCTCATAACTATTTCCGTCTTTTTCCGCTGTAAGTCCGTTGACTTCTCCATTGTCGCCAAATGTGATTGTAGGTTCCATTGTATAGCAGGTGCCAAGTCCCTTTGCGGTTGCAACTTTTTCGCTTTTAAGCCCTGTGTTGTTTACGACCGTAACAGCATAATCATACTGTAGGCTTGGAATTTGCTCGTCAAAATAATAGGTAAATTCTGTTGCGCTGGAAGTCTTACTGTCGGCTGCGGTCAGGTCTCTTGACGCCACAAACTTATATGAGTCCCCTTCCCGGATGTAACATTCAACATGATAGGTCAACCTATCATTCTTATTTCTGTTAAATCTTTGGTCTGGATACTTAAAATGCAGGCAGTGGTAGCCGTCGTTTTCTGGTTCTTCTGGATGGGTTAAATCCCTAGCCCTGTCTGGTGGGGTATTTTGCTTAAAGGTTGCTGAATAAAATAGCTCTGGGTTTTGTTCCTTTAAATTTGATTCCGTAAAAGACGTGCGGTTTTCTGGCCATAGGCATCCCGAAAGAGTCCACTTGCAGCCCTCGTATTCATCGCTTAGCCTTGCGCGTATTCTTATGTGCGTGGAATCAACAAAAGATTCGCTATAGTCCCCGCCTTGCAAAACAACCCCATCTTCATTCTCCAGCTTGAAGTTTTTCTCACCATCAGCCCGGCACATCAAGTGCATTCCCTTGGGGTTAATCGCATACAGATTGATTTCTACATAATCGCTTGCAGAAAGATTTGGAATACCTCCCAGCAAAACATGCTCACTGGCGTACTCTATTTTTCCAACCTGGCAGGTCTCTGTCCAGTACTCATGGTATTCCCTTACCGGCTCATTAAATGAATTGGAGCAAGAAAGACATAGTATCGACAAGAAGAGAAGAGAAGAGAAGAGAAGAGAATTTCTGACCGTTTTATATCTTTCATGCACTGTCTTTCTCCTTGTTATAACTTATTTCTATAGATAACATTATAACTCAAAATACGACAAATGCAACTACCCCGAAAGGTAGTTTTTAGCCAGTTTTACCCTAAATTCCAAACAGCCCCTTAACCAAGTCAACCACTTTGTCAAAGAAGGATGCAATTATCTTTACGATGTTGGCGCCGGCAAGGAAGGTTCCCAGAGTGCTGCCAAGGCTTGACAGGATAAAGACAAGAAGAACGCGGAGCAGCCTGTTTTTATAGAAGCCCTTTATGGAAGTTGCATCCTGCTGCATGGTTTCCATGTCCTGAACTTTTGGCTTGCAGATTAAGGCCTGTACAATTCCGGCTACGATTCCAATTCCTATGAAAGGGCAAAGCGACGTTAGCGGCGCACCTATTGCAGAGACAAGGATTGTTATTGGATGGGCACCTGCTATCAGGGCTCCAATTCCTGCAAGGGTGGCATTCCACCAGACCCATGCACTTAGCATGTCAAACCCCTTTTTGCGTCCACCGATTACAAATCCTGCCGCAATCACTGCAATAATCAAAAGCGGAATAATCCACATTGTAATCTTTGAGGCAAGGGACTTTGGCGGAACTTCGCTTATGTCGGAACAGTCCGGGGATTCCGTTCCGGCAGCAATGTCACTTATGTGCTTCTGGACACCCTTCAAATGACCGGCACCAAGCACCGCAAGAACCTTGTTTCCAGGGCACTGCCAGATATGGCTTGCAAGATAGCGGTCGCGCTCATCAATAAGGACTTCTTTTACCTTGGGAAAGTATTCTGCAACTTCTCCCATCATGGCATCCATTTCGTTTGTCTTCTTTAGGTTTTCAATTTCGTCCGGAGCGGCTTCTTCTTTTGCAAAGGCACTGGCAATAAGAACACTCAGGAGCTTGCATTTGCCCCAGAATGAATTCTTTGCCCAAGCGCGCCTCATCGTTACAGCAATCGGGCGGTCAACCATATACTGAGGAATGTCCAGGGACTTTGCCTTGTTGATTGCGGCAATCATTTCCTGACCAGGCTTAACACCAGTACCCTGCCCCATGCGCTTTTGGTAAGCGGCAAGAATCAGGTTTGAAAGCATTAAAAAGCCCTGCTTGTTTTTTAAAACCTTTATAATGTCCATCTTGCGCCAAGCTTCGGGATCCTCTATGCTGGCAAGCCTTTTCTGATCCAGTTCTATGGCAACAGAATCAGGATTTTCTTTTTCTACGGCTAGCTCCACTTCCTCCATGCTTTCTTTTGAAACATGGGCGGTTCCCACGAGGACAAATTCCCTGCCGGCAACAACAAGATGCTTTTGCGTGTTGGAGTCTCTGGCGGCAACATTATTTTGCGCTGTCATTTGGCTGCACACTCCATTCAGCAAGGCGGTATTCAAAGAACATTGGGCAATTCATGGAAAGAACCTTTGCGTACCATTCGCGGGAAGCTTCAACCCCACCGTAAAGCTCATACAAAAGGCCAAGGTAGAAATACATCTTTCCCTGTTGCTGGCGGCTGCCCAACTGTGCAATCTTCTGGGCAAGCGGCATTTCTCCGCCCCTGTCGTGGAAGACGCGGAGCATTGCGTATTCAATGGAAGACCTGTCCATCTTGCGCAAAACCTTGTCGCTAAATTCGCGGGCTTTAAAGCTGTTGTTCTCGCGGTAGTAGCAATATGTAATCATAAGCGGATAGGAAATATTGTCCTTCTGCTTTTCGTAGCACTTCTCGAATGCCTCGCGTGCAAGCGTCCACTGCTCTTTGTGCAGGTAGATTACGCCAAGCTCTTCGTAGGCAAAGTAATAGTCAGGATTCAGCTTTACAACCATCTTGTAGTCTTCGCAAGCCTGGTCAAGCATATTCTCTGCATCGTACAAACCACCGCGGTAGGCATAGGCAAGGAAGTAGTCAGGCTGAAGCTTAATTGCCTTTGTCCAAGCCTTAATTGCGTTCTCGGAATGTTCCATTGTGTTTTCGTACATTCCGTAGTCCATAAGGTAGTCGTAGTTTTCGGAGTCAAGTTCAAGTGCCTTTTCTGCGTAAGAGGAAGCAATCTTGTTTTCTTTGTTTGCAGCGGCAATTTTTCCAAGGTAGGAATAGCCAGGTGCATAGGTTGGGTCAATTTCTATGATTGATTTGAAGGTTTTCTTTGCCTTTTCATCATCCTTAAGGTAATAGGCGGCTCTACCAACACCAAACTTTGCGTCCACATTGTTGCTGTCGTTGACCAGGGCCTTTTCGTAGTATGCAAGTGCCTGCTTGTAGTTCTTGCGGGCAAAATAGTCATCGCCAATGGTTATGTTTGCGGCAGAATTGTACGGATCTTTCTTTAGAAGCTCATTCACAAGGGCTGACTTTGTCTTTGTGTCCCCCTGGGCAGTTGCAATTACAATGCCAAGTTCCAAAGCGTCCTGGTTGCCCGGATTGGCAGTTCTTAGCGAAGAACAAATCTGAGAGGCTTCCTTGTAGTTTCCAGCGCTAAGGTTGAGTGCCGACTTAAGGTAAAGAATGTCAAAATCCTCGGAAAGCTCTGCAGGAAGGGTGTCAAAAAGTTTGAGCGTTTCCTGCGGAGAAGACTTTGCAAGCGAATTCTGAAGGCTTTGGATAAAATTATTCTTGGAAAGTCCCAAATTGTATGCGGCTTCCGCCTGTGTGCTACCGTACCTGTCCTGTCCGGCGGCAGAAGCAGAAAAAGGTGCTGCAAAACATACTGCAACAGCTACAAAAACGGCAATCTTGTTTTTAACAAAATTATTCATCATTTACTCCCACTATTATTTTCATAACATGTAAATCTGTTTTGTGCTCCACTAACAGAAAAATCTGGCTGAAAACCCATGGTGCGAGGTAATAGGACTCTGACTCCCTTCGGGGCTTGAAGCTACGCTACCTGTTACGCACCTCGCAAATGAATTTTCATCCATATTTTTCTTCCCGTTGCGCACAAAACTGATTTACATGCATTCTATCTATATATATGCTCTTGAATTTTGCACCCATTATATATAAAATAACCAAAATGCGTAAACATCCTGTTAGAAAATTTTTAGGACTCACAGTACTCTACGCCGTTGTTATTGTCGGCATCTTTGTACTTCAATTTAAGACCGAATCCGTTTTTACCAAAACTTTTGGTGAACTGCGGGTTTCTATGGCTCAAACCGAGACAAAAAACCAGGAAACGGTTTTAAAAAACCAGCTGCAGGCCAATTTTAAGGGGCTTACCTTTGTGGCAAACTCAAACAACCCTGCAACCGTATCCAACTCGGCAGAAGAAGGCTCTTCCACAAACCTGGTTCTTGCTTCCTGGAAAGAACTCAACCCAAATTCCGTTGAATTTGGATTTACGGACGGCAGCACGCTCACCTTCTCTGTTTCGGACAGCACTCCAAACGCATTCCTTACGATTAGCGCCATCCCATCCGGCAACAACAACACGCTTTCCATCGTATGCAAGACAGCAGGCGGCTACAGTGTAAAAGAAGCAAGCACAAACCGCATGATTCTTAGCACCAGGGACAAAATGTATTCCCTTAACGCGCCCCGCCTGGAAAATGACCGCATAGTGTTTACAAAAGAAAGCCCCCTCGCTTCCTACACCGCATACGATCCTTCAAAGCACTTTGAATTTACCGCTGCAGCAGGCATAGAAGGCTGTGACGCAAACACATACACTGCAAAAGTTGAACAACTCAGGAACGCCATAGTTACTCAGTTTGAACACGCGGCATCCTCTTCTCAGGTTTCAAGCCTCACGGAAAAGGAAATCACCGCCTACGTTGCCGAAATGTGCTCCCACGAACGCTACAACAGGGCAATAGACACTGTTCCGTCATCATTCAAGCAGGGTAACAAGCGCACATTCCTTTCCGTACCATACTTTGCAGGCCTTGTGGCCATGGACGAAACCCTTGTCTCCCACAACCAGAGGCTGGAATCCCTTGTCCAGAGCGCAATCCAGGGCAAGAACCCGGACATCTTTACTGTTGAAGGAATCAGCGACTACATCCTGCGCGAAAAGAAAAAGCCTTCCGCAAAGACGCTGCTTTCACTTCCTGCCACGATGGCTTCCTTTGAGCCAACCGTTAGCCAGGCATTCGGACTTATTACTGTTTACGCAAAGCTTTACAAGACCGACCCGGACACAGCAGCCCTTCTTGCCTCCGCAATAGAGCCCTGTACAAAGGTTATCCAGGAAAACACAAAGCTGGAAGACGGAATCATAACCGTTACAGAAAACGACATTCCGCTAAGCCCGGTACAGGCAGTGGAAGCCGGCTGGGCCTTGATTCAGTTGGGACGCATCTCTTCCAGACCGGAAATTGAAGACACGGGCCGCCTCTTGGCAAACCAGAACCTTACGGAAGAAACGCTTTCAAACCTTCAGTCCTTGGCGGAACTCTACCCGCTGCTTGCAGAAAACAAATTCTACCCGCACACACAGATATTGGGCTACTACGGTTCAGAATGTGTATGGGCTTGGACCTGCGCATCTTCCATCAGGTACTCGCTCATGCCGGGCGGAGTCGTAAACATCAACGTAGACTTCCCGCTTACCTATTCACACTACATCCTGATGAAAGGCGTTCCAACCTTCCACGCAAACATAGAAATCCAGGGATTGCGCTTTAGGACTGACCCCCGCTTTGAATTCTACAATTCTTCGGGCTACGTCTACAACGAAGTCACAAAAACCTTATATTTAAAGAGCCGCCACAAATCCCAGGTTGAACTTGTAAGGCTTTTCTGTGACCGCGCAAGTAACTTTACGGAAAAATAAAAGTTTACAAGACAGAAGCTTTTACCGACAATAAAACAAAAGCTTTACGAGTTGAGTTTATTGAATTTAGAAAACAGAGGAACCAGATGAAAAAACTTTCTACACTTATTTTTGCGGCAATCTTTGCAGTCATTACAGTTGCAGCCGCCCAGACTTCTACGGCCGCAAAGCCACGCACCGCAGCTCAGCTTAAAAAAATCCTTATGTCGGACTATTCGCTTCCAACAAATGCCAAGGTAATTTCTATTGGCATGGTGAACAATGACGAAGAAAATAACTTCCAGCTTGTTCAGGTAACACGCTTCTGGTCACTTCCATATTCTCCGGTACAGCACAGCCGCTACGACCTTGTTGTTTTTGAAGGAGACAAAGTTGTTGGCTGCTATTCAAACTTCATAGAAAACAAGCCGCTCATCAACGGTTGCAAGGCCACTTTTAACGGAATTGACTCTTCACTTGGCAACGAAATTGACTTTGCCGACGGAGTTCCGCTTATGGTAACAATCGCAGGCGAAACATACAGCTTTAAGGACGTGGACTTTGTAAGCCCAGCCTACGAAGCTGAAGAATAAAAAACACCTGTAAAAGCGATCTTGATTAAAAACCTACGCCCGATTGTAAGGGCGGCGCAGCCGTTCCGAAGGAATGGAGGGGGTTAGGGCCCCCCGGAACCCTGAAAAGCGGGTAAAATTGCCCTCCTTGGCAATTTTACCCGTTAGTTTTCTTACGAAAACTAACCAGATTGTAACGCAAACAAACAACGCACCCTCCATGGTGCTGGCAGTTCTAGATTTGGGGAAAATTGCCAAGGAGAATTTGTCCGGTCCCGAAGGGCCGGGCACAGTAAAAATAGGCATGCCGTCCAAAAAATTCCTACAAAACTTCCGTAAGACCACATGGATTAAATAAAAAATGAAGAACCTATTTGCTACCCTACTGCTTCTTTTTATATTCATTTCTTGCACAACAAACAAAATCAAAAAAGAAGAAGAAATTTACGACTACATATCCAAAAACATAATGTGCAATGCCCAGTCCGTCATTCTGGAAGCCACAAAAAAAGAAATCAATCCTGATGACATAAAAATCTCAGGGCGCTTTGGTGAAAGACCCGGCATTTGTAAAAAATACTACTGCGATTACATTTCCTATCCATATTACAGCATACGCAAATTTTGTTCTGCGCTGGACGGAACAATTGTGTATATCGGTCAGCCAACAAATTATCCGCTGGTAGCAAATGCAGCCATAACAGTAAAGACAGATGGGCTTGAAATAGAATACTTCGGCTTAATGTGGCTTAACAAAGACCTTTCCGTTGGCAGTAAAATAGAAAAAGGAACTTATTTGGGAACAATGAGAGGTGGTGGTGACAGTGGAATGGTGCTGAACATTCGGATGCGCTACGATGGAAAAATAATAGATCCGTCACGATGGTTTACTTTCTATGATTTTGCAGAGCGCATGTAACCCTCTGCTGCAAAATAAGCAGACATTGAGGGCTACACAAGTGCCCCTACAAAACTTCCGCCCCACCTTCCATTAATTCCGCAAGCTCATCGTCATTGTCCGCAATAAGGTAAGAGGCAAAATAGAGTGCCACGGTAGATTCCGTCGTCAGAGCCCCCATGGGCACAGCTCCCTTGCTCCAAACTTCCGCGCTTGTTGAATAAGAAGAAAAGTCCACCGAATTTTCCTGCTGGGAAGTGCAGTAGAATTTTTTGCCTTTTTTGTGACCGCTAAGAAGAAGTGGCTTTAGCGAATAGTCACCGCCCTTCATGTTGCCCGTACCGGAAGCATAAAGTTCAAGGATTATTGTGTCCGCACCGTCGGTTCCGTTTATCATTTTTTCAAGGCGGCAGCAGGTAAGACCGGGGTAGAGCCTTACTACTGCAAGCCTAAATGCCGCTTCGTTAAAAAGACGGGTCATTATGCTGGATTCAGGAAGGCTTACGGTTTCAAAAATGCGGCTGGTCTGGCAGTTGGCATAGAATTTTGGCAAGTCCATGTTCCAGTTGGCAAAAATTCCGCCTTTGTTGCTTACAGATGAATCTTTTTTGCCAGAACCCACAAATTTTAGGTTGAGAGGAGAGTACAAAGTTCCCCCAAAGGCTACGTAGACTCCGTTCTTTTTGCTGCGGGCGGTTTTTACTGCAAGGGCTATGTTTTCCCTTGCTTCCACGCTGTCCTGCGGCAAAGAGACGGATGCTGTAAGCACTACGGGGACAGAAGACGATGCAAACAGCCAGAACAAAAGCGCGGCTGTATAAGGCAGGGTATCCGTTCCGTGGGTTACAACAATACCGTTTGCGGTTCCGCTTTCCATACGCTCCTTTATTGCGGCTACCAGGGCTGCCCAGTCACCGGGTTCAGTCTCTTCGCTGAGCATTGAGCGCACAGGCGTTACGATTACAGGCTCCTTGTCGGATGTTTCCAGAAGCTCACGGATTACCTTTGCGTCCCCCGGCACAATCGTTCCGGAAGAATCTTTTTTGGCAGAAATTGAACCGCCCATCGTAAGAATATAGACTACGCTTATTTTTAGGTAGGACTTTATAATGCTTTTTACCTTTGCGGGAACAGCACGGCCTTCTGTCTTTTTCATTACAAGCCCCGTAATTCTGTCCAGAGGCGCCATGTCTCCGTTCTTTAGCGCAGCGGCACTTTTTTGGTCTTCTTCCAGGGCTTCTTTTACAAAAGGCAGTATCTCTTCTTCTTCGGAAAGCAGCGTAAGGTTCTTGCTTTTTACAATTTCCTCTGGCTCTTCTCCTGTAGAAAAGGTTTCCTGCATTAGGCTTTTTGCTATTCCTGAATGAATTTTTCCCTCGCCAAGCATTTTCATTATGGAAGCAAACCTTTGCGCATTCAGTTGACCCGCATTGATTCCGCTTTTCTTTTGGTTAAGGAGCTTCATCAGTTCACCGGCCATCCAGTGGGAAGTAAGCAGCGGTTCTGCCCCGGCTTGCACGGCCTCTTCAAAGTAGTCGGCAATGTCTTTTTTTGAGCACAAAAAGCGGGCCCTAAGTCTGGAAAGCCCATACTGCTTCATAAAACGCGAGCGTCTTGCGGAGGGAAGCTCTATGGGAACAGAAGTGCCATTTCCAGCCTGATGAATCAGCATTACCTGAACTAAAGGCTCCACCATCTTAAACTGGTTTGCAAAGCTTTCGCGGTTCTGCCAAGTCTGCGACATTTTGCTTTCTGCAATCCACAAGCGGCTTTCGCTGGTGATTTTTCCGCCGGCAGAAAGGATTTCTTCTTGGCGGGACAGTTCAGCATTTACGGCATCGCGCACAAAGTTGAATGAATTAAGGTTGCGGAGTTTTACAAGGCCCTCCAGATCCCCTTCACCCAAGCCAGATTCGTCGGAAATGCAGACGTAGGCATTGCACCTTATGCTGCCCTCGTCAAGGTCGCCCGTTACAAGCTTAAGGTAGGAAAGCGTCGTGTAAAGCTCGTTAAGAAAGAGCTCGGCCTCTTCCCCAAGCTCAAAGACTGCGCTGGTGCGGATTCTCATGCTGGGGCAGCCTGCAAAAGTCCAGTCCATGTGTGCCTTTCCGCCATTCTTGCCGCTTGAGCGAACCAAATGGCCGGCATTTTCTTCTATGCGCACTTCTTCAAAAGTAATTTTCTTTGGCTTTTGGTGGAACATTATGTCCAGGCTTCCACCGTGCCCCACTTTTACGGAAAAGCCGGTAAAGTTGCGGTCATCCGGCGGCTCCTGAACCTTACCGGTCAAATGCTCAAGAAAAACCTTCTCTTCCACTGTTCCGCCAACCGCGCGCACAAAAGACACCGCCTTGTGGAGAACTGACGGTTGCACCGCAACGGAAAGAACCTTTGCCCCGCCATTGTTGCGCTTAAGGAATTCAGCCTTTGCAGTAAGTATGTCATGCTTGCCGGAAGACTCGCTTTCTGTTAAAAAAACACCGGGTACGGCAGAAAGGAGCACCCGAACTTCCAAATAAATATAAGTCTTATACATATGTATCTTTTCAGTACCTAAGTTTTTTAAAGTTTTGTCAACAGAGAAATAGCTTTTTCTGTTAAAATTTTAAAAAAAATTTTCTAAATTATACCTCTTTTTTAAAAAATATGGTATAATATATTTCATATTATAGGAGAATCAGTTGAACAAGAGAGATTTCCCCAAAATCCACTTCTACGATCAGGATTTTGTAGATATATACGACAAAACATGGAACTGGCTGTCTGACTATTGGATTGATCCGGCAAACGGAGAAAAATCAGCAGATGGTCTTTTTGTATACCCGGTAGCACAGCAGGGGCAGACTCTCTTAATACTCGACCAGGCGGAAGCCATATTCTCTTCGTTCTTTCTGGTTTATTCAAACAGAAATTCCCCGCAAACAAGAACATAGACTATTTTTATGCCCGTCAGGAAGAAAACGGTGCCATCCGCTGGAAGTACGACACCCAGACCAACCTGCCGGTAACAGACAGCTCAAACCCCGAAGGCATAGGCATACCTATCTTTGCATGGGCAGAATTCAACCTTTACCACAAGAGTGCCAACAAGCGCCGCATAAAGGAAGTAATGCCGGTTCTCCAAAGGTACATGGACTGGATTGAGCGCACATTCAAGCAGCCAAACGGCCTTTATTCCGTGCCATTCCAGTTCTCCACAATGTTCAACTCTCCGCGCAAGGGAGCCTTCTACCCTGTGGACTTCAACTGCTGCATGGCAATAAACGCTTCCTACATGTCCGCCTTGGGAGACATCCTTAACGACAAGGATTTGAGCTTTAAGTACAAAAAAATGTACTTTAGCCTTAAAACAAGAATCAACTCACTCATGTGGGACAACGACACAGGCTTCTACTACGACTTGGACAAGGACGAAAAGCGCCTTTCACAAAAGACCATCGCAGGATTCTGGCCGCTTCTAGCAGAACTTCCAAACGCAGACCGTGCCGACGTGCTTATTGAGCATCTTAGCAACCCCGACACCTTTGGAACAGACCATCCTTTCCCAACTTTGAGCGCAGACAGCCCGGAATTCAAGGAAAGCGGAGAAGGCTTCCTGGGTTCAGTATTCCCTCCATTCAACTTTATGGTAATAAAGGGCTTGGAGCGTTACCAGCGCTACGCATTTGCCCGCGAGTGCGCAATACGCCACCTCTACTACATACTGGAAGCTTTAAGTCCCCTTAATTCAAAAGAAAAAGGTGATTTGTACGAGGCCTACCTTCCCACAAAAGAAGGCCCTGCCCAGCTAAAGAACAATGCCGACTTCCCGCGCAAGAGGTTCCTGCACTTTACGGGACTTTCCACAATCGCCCTGATGATAGAAAACGTAATAGGCCTTAGCATAAGCCTTCCACGCAAAACCGTAGACTGGGTAATCCCCAATCTTGAAATCATGGGAATTGAAAAGCTCTCCCTCAAGCGCAACCTTATCACAATCCTCAGCAACAAAAGTACGCGCGGTTGGGAAATCCAGATGGAAAGCGAAAAGCTCTACTACTTTACGATCAACATCCTTGACCAAAAGAAGAAGACGCTCCCAATCCCATCCGGAAAATGCTCTATGCTTATAGACAAACTCTAGGATGCAACAGCAGGCTGTTATAGAAATCGGCTCCACAGGCATACGCATGCTTGTGGTCGAAATCACAGAAGACAAAAAGCGCAATATCCTCGACAGAAGCGAACTCCCGGCAAACATTGGGCGTGACGTATTCACATCCGGAGTCATCAGCAGGGAAACCATGATTTCCTGCCTGCAAATTCTCCGCCGCTTTGCAGAACAGCTAAAATCCTGGGGCATCCAGCCAAAAGACACAATCGTCCTTGGAACCAGCGCAGTCCGAGAATCCACCAACAGGGACCCCTTTGTTGACAGAATCAAAATCAAGACAGGCTTTACCGTACGCGTAATAGACGGCCTGGAAGAAAACCGCCTCATGTACATAGCCGTAACCGAATGTCTAAAAGGCGCAACTGTAGACGGCCAGGACATAATGCAGGACGACTCCGTCATACTGGAAATTGCTGGCGGCACTACGGAAATGATGCTCATAGAAAACGGCCGCATGGTTGGAGCGCACAGCATAAGGCTTGGAACCGTAATCATAGAGCAGCAGGTCCGTTCTATAAAAGGCGGAATAGAAGACGCCCGCAGTTATATAGAAGAATTCATCCGCAACTCAAAGTCCCAGTTCAACGCGGAAATGAACCTGGACAAGGTAAAAAAATTCATAGCAGTCGGCACAGACATGAAAATTGCCGCCCTTTTTACAGGAAAATCCATTACACCATTCCTCTGGCAAATTCAGAGGGAAGACTTTGACCGCTTTGCAGACGAAATCCAACGCTACAGCGTAGAAGAAGTAATTGCAAAATTCAAGCTGAACTATTCGGATGCCCAGACATTCAAAATTTCCCTGCTAACATACAAATATTTCATCCAGCTAACAAGGGCAAGCTCCATCATCGTACCGGAAACATCCCTTAGGGAAGGCGTAATAATAACAAACATAGCAAACCCCTCCGGAGAACTCCAGCTGGAATTCTCCGCACAAGTAGCAGCAAGCGCGGCGGCACTGCTAAGAAAATTCCAGGGGGACGAAAAGCACGCGGAATATGTACGCAGCATGGCACTGCGCATCTACGACTCAATGCAGATGGAACTGGGGCTACCTGCCCACACCCGCCTTCTTTTGGAAATAGCTTCAATCTTGCACGACGCAGGAATGTTCATCGGGGCAAAGAACCACAACCTGCACAGCGAATACATCATCAAAAACAGCGAAATCTTTGGCCTTTCCCGCGACGACATTTCCATCGTTGCACAGATTGCCCGTTACCACAAGGGAACAAAACTGCCTTCCGACGACGCAGAATTCAAACTGCTCCCAAGGGAAACCCGCATGACGGTGCTAAAGCTCACCTCCATCTTGCGCGTAGCAGATGCCCTGGACAGAAGCCACAGGCAGCACCTTGCGGACTTTACCATAAACTTTGCAAAGGACAGCATTACATTCCGGGTAAAGGGACGCAACAACCTGAACCTGGAAAAACTTGCCATAGAAGAAAAAGGCGGCCTTTTCGAAAACGTATTTGGCTATAAAATAGTATTGGTCTGAATACTTTTTTGGACCGTATTTTTTTTGCTAACCCGCTTTCCAGGGTTCCGCGGGACCCTACCCGCTCCATTGCCTGCGGCAATGGGCTACGCCCACCCTTCCAATCGGGGGTAGGCTTTTTTTGCAAAAGGAGGGCTTATGCCTGCTAACTATAAATTCTTTAACCGCGAACTAAGCTGGATAGAATTCAATGCCCGCGTTTTAAACGAAGCCTGCCGCAAAGAAGTGCCACTTTTAGAAAGGCTTGCATTCTTGGGAATCACCTCCACAAACTTTGAGGAATTCTTTCAAGTGCGCGTGGCTTCCATAAAGAGGCAGGAAGAAGAAGACCCCCACTTTATAGACTCAAGCGGCCTTACCCCCAGCCAGCTCTTAAAGCAAATCTCCAAGCGCTGCCACGAAATTGTAAAATTGCAGTACGAAACCCTTTGCAACGACATTCTGCCAAAGCTTGCCTCAAAAGGAATTGCCTACATTCCTCCAGAAAAGCTTTCCGCCGAGCAAAAATCCTTTACGCAAAACTATTTTTTGCACGACATTTCCCCTGTCCTAACCCCCCAGCGGGCAGACGGCATTGTCTTTCCAAGCATAAGGGGCGGCTCCCTCTACGCAGCATTCATCCTTGTGCCCATGCCAGGCATTCACCTAAAGCAGACCCCGCTTTCCGCAGCAATCGATTCCGACTATACACTAGCCCTAGTTCAGATTCCGTCAAACCTTCCGCGCATAATTCAGCTCCCGGAAGCATCTTCGCCAACGCAAAAGCAGTTTGCCGCCCTGGACGACATCATAGCCCTCTATGGCCGCGAACTTTTCCCCGGCTACAATGCAAAAGAAACGCTTCTTTTTAAAGTTGACCGCGACGCAGACCTTGCAGTTGACGAAGACGCAACCTCCAACTACATTCAGGCCATGGAAAAAGTCCTGGAAAAAAGACAGAATTCCTTTGCAGTCCGCATGGTGTGCAACTCAACAAGTGCAAAAATCCGCAGCATAATCCAGGAAAAGCTAAACTTGCCCGACGACGACGTTTACCAGGTAGACGGCCTCTTTGACCCGGAAACACTCATGCAAATTGCCCCACTGGCAGAAGGCCTTCCCTCCGCAAAAGAACTTACCTACCCCGAATGGAAGCATTTTTTCCCGCAGGACCTGCCGGAAGAAGACACCTTCTGGAACACCTTCCGCCAACACGACGTGCTTCTTAACGTACCCTACCAAAGCTACGACCCGGTAGTAAAATTCATAAGGGACGCCGCAAAAGACCCCGGTGTGCTTGCCATAAAAATTACGCTCTACAGAACCGGCAACGACAGCCCAATCATAAGCGCACTGGAAGCCGCAGCCCAAAGCGGAAAAGCTGTTACAGCCTTTGTTGAACTAAAGGCACGCTTTGACGAGCAGCGCAACATAACCTGGGCATCTCAACTGGAAAAAGCCGGTGTCACTGTAATCTACGGAGTTGTAAACTTAAAGGTCCACGCAAAAATATGCCTTGTAATCAGGCGGGAAAGCGACGGAATAAGGCGCTACATCCACCTTAGCACAGGCAACTACAACCCAAAGACGGCATGCCACTACCAGGACTTTTCCATCTTTACGTCAAACTACGACATTGCAAACGACGCAACCCTCTTCTTTAACGTAATCTCGGGCTACAGCGCAATCCAGCCCATGCACCACCTCTTTATGGCACCTGTCACGCTAAAAAGCCGCCTTATAGAAATGATTGACCGCGAAATCCGCCAGAGCACCCACGACTCGCCCGGACTAATTGTTGCCAAGATGAACAGCCTCTGCCACACGCAAATCATAGAAAAGCTCTACCAAGCATCCCAGGCCGGTGTAAAAATCATGCTGAACGTAAGGGGAATCTGCACGCTAATACCTGGTGTAGAAGGCATGAGCAAAAACATCAGCGTGGTAAGCATTGTAGACCGCAACCTTGAACACAGCCGCGCCTTCTATTTTCAGAACGGAGGCAACGAAGAACTCTACCTTAGCAGCGCAGACTGGATGGACCGCAACCTTGACCGCCGCATAGAACTTATGTTCCCGGTACGCGACCAGGAAGTCTTTAAGCAGCTAAAGGACATGCTCTTTTTGTACTTTAGGGACAACACCCACAGCCTAACTTTGCAAAGCGACGGAAGCTGGAAAGAAAAATCGCCTTCTGCAAGGGAAGCTGCCATCAGGGTTCAGGAAGAATTCCACACAAGGTACAAAAGACTTGCCGAACAGGTAAAATCTCCCAAAACGGAATTCATCATTAGGCGAAAGGATTAGGGTATCACTGATTAATCCAGAATAATGTTATTATCGGGCTTGACCCGATAATCTATTTAGAAGAACTGTATGTTTGCATAGCCAACTGCCCTTCCGCAAATTACGGCCTACCCCCGATTGGAAGGGTTGCGCAGCAAGACCGCCGCAAGGCGGGCCGGAGCGAAAGCGTAGCCCTGGAAAGCGGGTTAGCAAATAAAAGCAGGTCCAAAAAAATAAGAAAAAAAATTCCGTCCTAGACCCTTACCCTGCCCCTAAAGCTTCGCGCAAGGGTAAGCCTGTCTGCATACTCAAGGTCTCCCCCAACAGGAAGCCCGGAAGCAAGCCGCGTAACCGTGCAAGAGTCTCCGGCACTGTCTGCAAGCATCCGCTGAATGTAAAGGGCCGTCGTGTCGCCTTCAACCGTGGGGTTTGTTGCAAGAATCACTTCCTTTACATTACCCTCTTTTACCCGCTGAATAAGTGAATCTATCCTAAGCTGGGAAGGTCCAATTCCGTCTAGCGGAGAAATAACGCCACCAAGCACATGGAAAAGTCCGTGGTATTCGTGGGAATTGTCTATAGTAGAAACATCCTGCGCCTGTTCCACCACACAGATTGTTGAGCGGTCCCTTGTCATATCCGAGCATACCTGGCACAAGTCGCTTTCCGTCCATGAACCGCATACAGGGCATGGCTTTATCCTGCTTTGCAAAGTGGCAATCTGCTGGGAAAAGCGTTCCATAAAAGATGGATCTGCCTTTAAAAGGTGGTTTGCAATGCGGGCAGCGCTTTTTTTGCCAATTCCGGGAAGGCGGGAAAAACTTTCGGTAATTTCGTCAAGTGCGTTCATCTTTTACAGACCAAGTCCGGGAAGATTCATTCCGGAAAGCATGGGGCCAAGCTCTGCCTTTATCTGATCCTGAACACGGGACATGGCATCATGGTGGGCAGCCTTTATCAAGTCCTGCAGCATGGGAATGTCGCGGTTGTCCACGCAAATGGGGTCAAGATGAATGTCCACAAGCTCAAACTTGCCGTTAAGGGTAACATTCACCATATTTCCGCCGGCAGAACCAGTTGCGGTAATAGTGGAAAGCTTTTCCTGGGTCTGCTCAAGCTGCTCCTTTAGTCCGTTAAGATTTCCAAGGTTTTTTAGCATTTCAAAAGGATTCATTTTTCACTCCATCAGTTTTAGTTTATTCCAATAACGCTGCCTTTAAACGTATCCCGCAAAAGCTGCACTTGCACCGGCAAATCAGCAAGGGTCACTTCTGGCTTGCGCTCTATATGCACAGGCTTAAAATCTATCCTGCGCCCATACACTTTTTCTAGGTAGCCCGCAAACTTAGCCGCATTCTGCTCCAGCTGCATAATCTCGAATGTGTTTTCCGTGCACAAAACAAGAGTGTCGCCTTCCAGCTTCCAGTCAAAGGTCTTTTCCAAAAGCCCCGCAATAAGTGGCTCGTTTACGGAAAAGTCAGAAATCATCGTGGCCCTGACTTTTTGAATGTCGCCCGTGTCCACAGAAGAAACAGGAACTTCCGTCTGCGGTAAATCTGCTTCTGCCTGTTCTGCCTGCTCTGTCTGGCCAAGGGGGGCTGCTTGCTCTGGAGCCGCCTCGCTTGAAGTGCTTACCTGCCCTTCTGGAGAAGGCTGCCAGTCAAAGCCGCCCTGCCATTCACCTTCATCCGGTGCTGGTGGCTGCTCACTGTCCTCCCAAGAAGAAGCTGCGTCTGCCCCAATGTTTTCCGCTGAATTTGTATCCGGCGGTTCAGCTCCGCCATCAGGAAAAGGGTGACTTTGCCCCCCGGAATCTTCCTGCAAAGCCGCAAACTGGGGAACATAAGCACCACCGCTTTTAGCTCCAGCTTGGGAAGAAGTGCCTGCCTGGGAAGAAATGCCTGCTTGGGAAGAAGAAACACCCGCCCCGCTTGACACAGCAGAAGCTGCAACAGAAGCGGAAGCCCTAACAGATTCATCAAGCAAAGGCTTAACCGCATCCACCGCCTTCTTTACGTCAGCAGGACTAACGTATTCAGAAAGCCAGCAAAGACGGCTAACCGCAAGCTCAAATTCATAGCGCGGACTAAGCGAATAACGGATGTCTCTGTAAAGCTGCATGAACAAGCCCAAAGCCCGCTCAATTTGCACGGAATTCCATGCATCCAGAACCTCTGCAGAAAAACGCTCGGCAGACTGGCCAAGAAGGGCCTCTTTTTTTACGCCGTTCTTAATCAGCAAAACAGAGCGGAGGTAATCCGTACAGTTGGAAATAAGCTGCTCAATGCTAACACCGTTCTGCATGTATTCATCAAGCTTCAAAAGCGCATTGGTGGAATCCCCCTTAACGCAAAGGCCAAAAAGCTCGTTAAGCCGGTCAACGCCAACAAGGCCAAGCTTGTCGCGGATCTTTTCGTAGGTAATCTCGCCCCCGCTAAAAGCCGCAACCTGGTCAAAAAGCGTGTAGCTGTCGCGCATACTGCCGCCGCTTTCCCTGGCAATCCAGTAAAGCGCCTCGTCATCAGCCTTAATTCCGCTCTCCTGTGAAGCAAGGGCAAGCTGTTCCTTAACCTTTTCCACTGGAACCAGGCGGAAGTTGAACTGCTGGCAGCGGGACTTTATGGTAGCCGGAACCTTCTGAAGCTCCGTAGTGGCAAAAATAAAGACAACGTATGGCGGCGGCTCTTCAATTGTCTTTAAAAGCGCATTAAAAGCGCTAGTAGAAAGCATGTGAACTTCGTCTATAATGTAAATCTTGTAGCGGCAAGAGTTCGGGGGAAAAAGAACCTCGTCCTTGATTTGGCGCACATCATTAACGCTCGTATTGGAAGCACCGTCAATCTCTATAACATCAAGAGAAGAACCAGCCGTAATCTCCTTACAAGCCTCACACTCGCCACAGGGACTTGCTGTTGGGCCCTTCTGACAGTTCAGCGCCTTTGCCAAAATGCGTGCCGTGGAAGTCTTACCACAACCGCGCGGCCCCGAAAACAAATAAGCGTGGGCAATCTTCCCGGAAGCAATCGTATTCCTAAAAGTCTCGGCAACAAATTCCTGCCCGACCAAATCTTCAAATCTCTGCGGCCTTCTCCTGGTCGCCGTAACTTCATAAGCCATAAATTAAGAATACCCTAAATCCGCCGATTGGGCAAGGACAGCCCCTTCTTCTTTTGGACGGCACCTTTGTCCTCTCTACCATTCATTCATTGGCTTAATTCGACCGGACAGGCCTTTCGTCACCGCCCTTTCAGGGTTCCGCGGGTCCCTCCCCGCTCCATTGCTGCTGGCTCCGGCCCTTCGACTGCGCTCAGGGACCTACACCATCAGCAACGCTACCGCGCCCTTCCACGGCGGCGTAGGATTGTGGGGGGGGGG